>Ga0126342_10000372_pt1 | contig 46504 bp, 47 predicted proteins | sample Cyp1metagenome_FD_92528 | JGI IMG/M metagenome (GOLD analysis project Ga0126342, IMG submission 92528) | Coral microbial communities from Lord Howe Island, Old Settlement Bay, Australia - Cyphastrea 1 metagenome | ecosystem: Host-associated > Invertebrates > Cnidaria > Coral ...
AATATGATGTTTCTTTGAGACTAGGACTAGAAACTTAATCAGTGATAAATAACTAGAAAAAAATAGTAAAAAGCAGCTAAAAATCACGTAAAAACTGGGGACCCACAGCGTCCCACACTCTATTTCCAATAGATGAAAAAATGAAAAATGTTCCAAACCACCAACCAGACCATGGTTGAAAGAATTTTCCCAACCGTGTGGGCTTGAAATCGCCCAGCGAGGTCGCTAAATAATCCAAATATTCAAAAATGACCCCGAGTCAAGTCATTGGGCTACCTCAGAATGCCTGAAAACCTGAGCCCGTGTTCAAAACTTGACCAATTCAATCTTAAAAATTAGGGTGCCCATGCTAAATGCTAAATGCATCTAAATGCGGTTTGCGTCTCATCATTTCCCCAATTTGTTGTCTTGCAATTTTGGGGTCACCTCCATCTCTGGACAAAACAAACATATTTGTGAAACCACCAAAAAAATGACACAACTCCAGCAACATTTCAATGACGTTCAGACGTTCCCCATGATCCAAAGAAACTGTGGGTTGAATCCCAGGTACTTTGTCAAATCTCGTTCTTGTCTCATGTTTGGTCAAATCCAGATTGTCCGCTCATTAAATCCCCATTCAGATTTTAAATCTTCTTTTTTTTGCTGATGAAAATTCATCAAATATCAAAAAATCCTCAAAACTTGAGGCCGGGGGTGGATGACGAAAGCTAGCGGGGTAGGAGAAAGAAGGAAGGGAAGACGTATCTTCAATGCCAGCGGGAGGATGATGAGGAGGAGGATGATCAGGATGAGGAAAAGAACATGATGATGCTGATGCTGATGCTGATGCTGATGGTGATGGTGATGATGATGATGATGATGATGATGATGCTGATGCTGATGATGATGATGATGGTGGTGATGATGATGATGATGGTGATGGCGATGGTGGTGGGGTGTGGGGTGGGGGGGGGGCCCCTTTCACGTGAAAAATCACGTGATGTCCTTGAGCAGCCCCCTGAATCCTTGCTAAAGCAAGAAGACTCCAGCTAGCTGACGCTAGCTTTCGTGAAAATCCCGGTGAAATCAAGCCATGTCTTGGTCCAGTTGTCTCCCAGTTGTCTCCTTGCCAGCTCCAATGCTTCCTGTGCGTGGGACAAGGCGCGACCCAAGATGCCTTGCGTCAAATAGGCCTGGCGGAACGATGGAACGGTGTAGGGAAGGCTGATTTAGATGGCTATGGAAAGATCCACCATTTTTAATGGGAAAATCAACTATTTCTATGGCAATTTTCAATAGCTATGTAACAAATTACCAGAGGGTAGATGGTGATTTAGATATGCCTTGATTTAATGGGTATGGTGATTTAGATGTGGATTTCATAGTGAGTAACCTTATCCCTGCTAAAGAATGTATAGACTCACCATCAGATTTAATAGATATTGTGAATTGATTGTGAGAATATGGAGGTAGAATGGGGATACAATAGAGATATACCTCCATTTAAATGAGCATCTGATGTGGTGGATATGGGGATATCGCGTTGTATATTCATGCGGATATTGCATTATACCTCCATTTAACGTAGTCTATGGACGGAGGTATCATCGGTGTATCATTCATGATATAAACGCCATGAAATCATTTAAGTAAGTTTATGGACATGGTAGGGTGTTTTAACATGTTTTAACCACCAACAACCACCAACGTTACAATCAGTTCTAGCTTGTGAACCATCTATCTTGGGTATCAGCTTTCGGGAAAACTGAAGGGGGACTTTTGCCGCAAAGAATCAATGGATTTGCCAAAGAAATGGAGGGTCCGGGTCCTGCAGTCCTGTTCCCTCTACTTCTTGGGTCACTTGGTAAGGCTAACCAGGCATGGTGGATGTGTCTAGAATTCGATGTTTTCGCCAACACTGAACAAACCAAAATGGCTGCGAATACTGTAGGCAGTTTTAAAGAACCTCATCATCGCAGCCATGTTGGTTTAACATGATTGATTGGGATATCCAATTTTCTGGTGAACCTAAATATCCTAAATAGTAATAATCAGTAAATTCCTAGAGTGACATCCTGTTTAGTGGGTTGGTTGGTTCAGACACCCCATCATTTTATGGTTAGACACCCACCACTATCAGAAAGTAATTAATGGTTAACTTGGTTAAATATGCTTAAATCAAGCTTGTTTTCACTAGTTGTATTATCATTATTATCCCATGATCTCATGTGATATCCTTATCATATCCATATGAACATCCACATAGATCCACTTCCCCAGAGAATCGCATCCTCCAAAGGCCTCCGTCAGGGTGGTCAAAATGCCGACCTCTCGCATCCTCCGAAAGTGAGGGCTGAAACAGAAAAAACCTCCGGAAATTGCCAAGGCCCAAGGCCACAAAAAATCGGAAAGTGACCATCCCACAGTTCTTTAGTGTGGTCACTTTTAGATAGTTGTAGTGAGAATTCAGAATGACCCTTTGGAATTCAACAAGATAAGCCTCAAGCTGGTGGCTTAGGACTGGAAAGAATCTATTTCGAAAGCAGTACATTGGAGAGATCATCAGTGCGGCCACAGCCAAACTCAGCGGACAGCTGAGTTTGGCTGGGACTAAAGGACCCAACTGCTGATTCTGGCCAGTTCCACACATTGAAGTTTGTGTATATAAATTGTATACAGAAAATCAGATGATCACTGATGATCACTAAAAATGGCCAGGATCTCTAATTGATTCAATAGAATCAATTGATTTCATACTAACCAAGATCTCTACGCTCCAGGATTCCAGGATTTCTAATCATTGCAATGATTTAGTGAAGTATTCCAATTTAACGGAATTAAGATTTAATAGTGATTTATTGAGTGAATTATTCCATATTCATTTATAAAAATGGTTATTCAATGGATTTCCAGGCCCAACTTCACTCCACCTTGTTTCCGTTGCAATCCCTTGCCGGTCCTGTCACCCACCTGTCGCGCCAGTTTCAAGGCCTCTCCGCCACGGAAGATGCAGTCGTCTGTGCTGTCCTGCGACGCGGAAACCCACCGTACCTAGTTGCCTGGTTGGATGATAAGGGACTATTGAAAGTGCTCATAGTTCAAGTTACCCTCTGGTAATTTCACGTAGCTATGGAAAGATCCACCATTTTTAATGGGAAAATCCACTATTAATGGCCATTTTCAATAGCTACGTTAAATTACCAGAGGGTACAACATCGATTATAACGAGCTAAAATTACTGTTGGATGATTGTTTCATGAAAGTTACAAGTTTTATATAATACTGTGGTTGGTTGCGAAATCCTAAAAACCAGTTGGTAGATGGTTGCGAATCCCATTTCAATCCCATTATTTATAGTGGTTTGTCTGAAAATAGGGTATATTCCCAATTATAGCCATTTAATAGGGATAATGATCATTAACCATTGGGTTTAGGGGTACACTATTTTCAGACACACCCATAGTGTTTCATAGAAATCCCAATCGAACTGGTGCAGGATTTCTGGAAAATCCACGTCGATCCACATTGATGCTGGAAGATGCTGAAAGCCTAGCTGTGTCCGAAACGACTTTGGAGCTGAGCTGTGTCTGAAAAGCTTGGAAAACCCAAAAAAAAACATGGTTGATCATCATGTTCCCCATTAAAATCATTAAAAATCGCCAAACATTTTTCGGATAAATCATGTTCATGTTCCAAAAATATATAAAAATATCACATGGCTATGGATCAATACCTATTAATACCATTTTTAGGGGGATGAACATCCATTTACCAGCTATTTTGATGTGAACTACAGGGGTACAAGGTTTTGACCCATTGCCACATGTTGTTGGAAAAAAAAAACGAGAATTTCTGAATGAATAAGATCATCCCATAGAAGATCAAAAAAAGTGGCTAAAACAATCATGATCCCCCAGTCATCACCCATTTTTATAGGTGGTATATATAAACCATTCCCAACAAAAATGGGTGGTTTATGACATGGTTTTACCCACAAAAAATAGTGGTTTTTTCCAGTAGCCATAAAGGTTGAACCAACCATAGGGAGATGTGTATATATATATAAATGGGATAATAACCATCATAATCCTATTTAATGGTACTACCCTCTGGTTGTGACTAACATAGCCATGGTATAGATGGCCCATTGAAATAGATGATGTTCCCAGCTAGAAACCTCCATATTTATTTTAGGGATTTCCCATGGCTATGTTAGTCATAACCAGATGGTAAATCTTATAATAAGGTTGATGGTCATCCCATCCATAATAAGGATCCTTAAAAAATGGTTATTATAAATCCCTATGAACCATTGGATGACCAGCCCCTATTAGTGGTTATTAACCATGAGTAGTGACCATAGCTCATATCGTGTCATCATCTGTTCCAAGATGTCCCAAGATGTCCCTAGCGGCGCTAGCTCCGGCGCCTTGCCCATGTGCGCCATGGCAATGGCATGGATTGCTGCAGCCTGCCCCTTGACGTGGCCGATCTCCTGTGCGATGGCTGCAGGCCGTTCGCTGGAAAAAAAATGGTGGGTCTGGAACTAGTTTAGCTCGGAAAAAAACACTTAGATGGTTTGATCGTGTTTGATATATACAGTACCCTGTTGTGTCAACTAATTCGAAAAACTTGCGTCACTATTGACGAACTTCATGAACTTTTGGCTATTACAACACTTATAAACGATATTTCGATGGGTTCATTTTCCACAACAAACCAACTTGTACCTAGAGGGCACGACTTGTGACTTCAGCTCGACCCCATCTACAATGGACCCTTTCAAAATCCAAATCGGCAGGAGTTCACCCACAACCCCGGCAAAAATATCCCAACAATCCCCACATAGGACAGTTTCAAATCAAACGTCCGCTTGCTAGTCTCTTCACATCCAAGTCACAGTCAAGCAACATTTCAACAATCCCTCGAAACGAATCGCATCCAACAAGACATGTACAAAACCAATGCGAAAAGATCGACAATATCAACAAATAATCAACAAATAATCAACAAATAATCAACAAATAATCAACAAATAACAAATAATCACAATGATCACAATGATCAACAAATAAACTCAATCATCCCGCAAAAAACAGATCCCCAAAAAAAGGAAATCAGCAGATTTCGCACCGCTCCTTGAAGGTTTTCAGCGATTGATTCGCCGCCTGCAGGGAGCCAAAGGCATCCTGTCCCAAGGCACTCAGAGCCACCGCGCGCAGTGCGGTACCTTCACCTGGACCCAGGCTGGGGGATGGCTGGGGGATGGCGGATGAACGTGGCACTGGTGGAAATTTAAGGTCGAGTTCTGGAAAAATGGCCATGACATCAGGTTTCATGGGATGAATAAAACGTCTATGATCATCCCAGAATTGCGAATCCGGCCACAATCAGTATTAATGGATTGATGATGGTTGATGAGCATCCCGCAATATGAGAGCACAATCCATCTGTTGACCATGGCAGCCATGGCACATGTGAGTGCATTTGTCATTTCAGACTGACATCATAGAGGCATTCAAAGTCCCATCTGACAGTCAAAACGTTCGAACATGTGCAAAGTTTGAAGGCAACATTCGAAACAACAGCAGTTGCATTTTGCAGTTTCCATCCAAGTCACAGAACGTGTTGAAATGGGAAAGTGACTTTCACTTTTCAAATTGACGGGCTCATACAGTACCACCCAAAAACTAGTCTCACAAAGAATCTGGAATCATAAACTTGTGACCATCATGTGCAGGTTACCCCATGTTACCCCAACATCTGAAATTGATTGCCATATCCAAGAATTCTAGGCCTTTTTACATACCGCTTCCATGCGGCAAAAATTTTGGCTGATCCGGTGGCCTTCCAGCGAGTTCACTTCTCTGAAGGTGGAAAGGGCCTCGGAACAATGGAGCGCAATCCGACATCTTACGGGGTACCCTTAGTGGTGGATCCCAGAAAGGTACCCCGTGGTACCAATGCGTTTCAATCAAACAGTTGCCTGACTTGGATAACTTGGATGATTTGGGACACCTCTATTTTAGACCCAGTATGCTCCATGGTGCCAGAATATGTAGCTGAACTGGGTCGGTTTTGGCTAAATGTTGGTAAATGTTCAGAACCATGGAGCATTGGGGAACAGTCCCATACCCAACAAGAACTAGAGCAACTATTGAAAATGATCGGCTCTATGGTGCCATTGCCGAAATAGAAGCCACCGGACACACAGAGTCTGACCGACCTCTACCTTCTGGGTGGTTGAAGTCTTGAAATTCTTGAAGGATCTCTGAAATGAATTGCGAGCTCGAGCTTTGAGTTTTTTGGGGCTTGAATCTCGTGCTCGACGTCTTCGCTGTTGAGTTGTTCTGGTCAGCCCCACATTTTTCTCACCCAACAAGCACGCAGTGAATCCATCTGTTTGTGATGGGAAACAATGGCTCAAACAACCATAGCTGGATGGGAATCAAAATGAGTGATAATGATCAATGGATTGGTTTAAGGGAAATTTTACAGGAAAGCCCCATATTTAATGGGAAAATCTATGGTTTCCTGTAAAATTTCCCTTAAACCAATCCAATCAAATGGGTGAGAATGCTCCGTTGCTACAAAATACAGTAACCTACCATTGACCAGTCGCTGAAAAAAGCCTTGATTTGAAAACGGCCCTTGGGCCTCTATCATTTTTTTAAAGCCACTTCAGATTTGGGTGACAGCTACAAGAAAATGACATAGATTTACCCTCTGGTAATTTAACATAGCTTTTGAAAATTGCCATCTATAGTGAGTTTTCCCATTAAAAATGGTGATTTTCCATAGCTACGTTAGTTTACCAGAGGGTATAGCTTCAATAGAGCCTCCACAAGTCATCCCACCTGGCCCTCACCACTGTGGCATCCCCACCTGCTTCGCGTCTTTCAATGCATCCTGCGAGGCGAAAGATGGGGTTACACCGGTTACACCTTGTGTCTCGGCAGCTTGGGCCGACTTTGTAGTGCCTATTTGAGGCCTATTTAAGCATTTGCACACGATGACAGCATGTGTGTTTCTTTTCATGCAAATTGAGTCAATCATTTGACCATACACTGGTAGTATGTTGATGCGTGCAAAACAAAAAACGATGTTCCAAAAGCCACTGTCGTCTTTTTATACTGGCTTGTTCAGAAAATCTTCAGAACAGATTTCCCATTTCATGGAATTTCATGGATGCATCCATCATCCTCAATAGATAAAGGATAACCGCATGAAATCATCAACCAACACGCGTTTATCAACTATATCATACTATATATCCGTATGGTTGATTCTTAAATCCCCATCACAATAGATATAAGATATATATGGTTGGTAAAATCATACTACATATCAACCATCATACTTCATATCCCCATCACAATATCATTAAATAAAAAACATATTTCCCATATTGCTCTTTGGTAAGACATCAGCTCCTCCGTTAAAAGATGGTAGACCTCACAAATCACAAATCAGCCATTTCTTTGATGGTACCCTCTGGTAAGCTAACATAGCCCTGGAAAATCACCATTCTTAGTTTTTCATCAACGAACTAAATGGCAAGTTGTTCAGAATAGTGTGAAAAATTACCGGCGAAAAAATCGAAATCTATGGATGATAAAGATCATATAAACATCATAAATCCATCATAAATCCCAATGTTTACATCAGCCAGCCATTCCAATTTTCGTGGCAAAAACGCCACCTTTGGTGATGGTCAAATTTTTGTCTCAGCTCCTCCAGCTGTGGATTCTCCATCTCCAGTTGCGCCAGGGCGGCCTGGAGAAAAACAAGTTCCACTGTGCAAGATATGACGTGTTTGTTCTATCTGTATTTTGTATACATATATTCTATGTTATATATATGTATATATATATATATATATTATGTACATGCATGTATACACATATATATATACATACTACATACATACTACATATGTATATATAATATATACATACGTTGAATAGTGTACGATTGTGTAATCTTGTCCAGTGTTGGAAGGAGCCGCCCAGGTCGACGGAGCTCGTGAAACAGCCCCGTTGTGTCACTCTGTCGCACTGGGTCTACATGAGTTGTTTATTTAAGAACTTTATTCCATAGGTATGTAATACATATTCCATACATATTATTCCATACATATTATATATACATAATGAATTTTAATGAATATATATATATATATATGATTATATTTGAATATGTATGAATATGTCATAAATATCCAATAAAAACTTGGATTTCACTTAAGGAACCAAAGCAAAATAATGATCATCGATTCCCCGTTTCTAGTGGATTGTCCCATTGCGATTCATGGGAAAATCGTTGAGAAATTTCGTGGATGTTGCTATGTTTGATCACAAGGCGAGGCTAGTTTTACGGAACTGCCAACGTTTGAGCGCTTTAAAAAAAAAAAACGTTTGACCCAAATCATATCCACTGCTTTGGGAACATGCCTTCTTGCTATCTTCACTGCACGCAAACTGCTCCCGGAGACTTTTTGAGTCACTTAGTAATCTACGTCCAAACGGGATCGTCCAAAAAAGGAGCTTTACTGTCAACATCTATCAACCAACCAAATTGTCCAACAACATCAAAATATTTGTCCGAATTTGGGGGAGGGATTCATATCAACAAGTTACTGGTGCTTAGTAGGGAATGGATGGGTTGCTGGGGGTTGCTGGGATGATTTTTAATAGTTAGCCAGTGGATCATTCCCTCATTCTCTACGTTTAGCACCAGTAAGACAAAGTCGGACCATCAAATCCGATGGAAATTGCTGGGTAAACATCCCATATGAAACATATCAGCAATTAGCCTCTGGTAAAAACTGTCACAGTTTGCAACATAGAAAATGGCCCATTTAGAAAGGTCGTTAAATAGTCGATTTATCCAGCTATAAAATGGTGGATCTTTCCATCGTTTTGTGTATGTTTACCAGGCCTTTTGTCCACCTGCAAATCCGCGGAGTTCCCGACAACATCCCGACTGCAGGGCCTTCACCAATGCTGTAGCCTTCTGCTTGGGATCTGTCAACTTCTGCGGTGCGGCGGCGGCCGCCTGCGTTCTGCGTTGCCAAGGCAATTCTGGGAGAGGAAAGGATTGGGGAAAGATTTGGAACATGAAAAACATCTGGAAAGCCAATAAGTGTCCTCCAAATTTCGGATGATTTTTCATAGTGTCAAGTGTCGATCCTTAAATTTGGAATTGTCATCATTGTCATCCAAATTTTGGAAAGATCAAATTATATCTGGAAAAGATCTTAAATATCTGGAAAATCCAAATATGATTCTTATTGGCAAATCCAAATACCATCTGGTTATGACTAACAGTTCGCCGTGGAAAATCACCATTTTGATATAATAGGTAAACCATCTATTTCTATGGGCCATCTATACCATGGCTATGTTAAATAGCCAGAGGGTATCTGGAAAATTCCTAGCTCAGGGATGATCATCTCCTGACGGTTACTACCAAAGAATACAAAGAATAGGTTCCAACCACCTGAAAAAATATATGTCTTACATATACAGTGTATCTATCTATTTACTTGTTTATTTATCTATATCTCTATATATATACATATATCAAGGATAACCCCATATGTTTCACACTTAAAACCCCATCAAATCCCAACATGGTCCATGCTGCCCTCGGCCTTCAGGGCGGCTTCATCCTCTGGCTGCGCACTGCCCAAGTCCGCCAAGCTCAGAGGCGTGTACCTTGCGGGGGGTTCCTGGGGGTACCTGGGTTTCCCAATATATCTGGTTGATTTCATGGAAAATATCTGGTTTATGGAAAACAAAAAAGTTGTTCCGGGTAAATCTATGTTTTCCATTTTTTTCCAATGCACCTGATATATCTAATTGTGTGTTTACCAATGGGGAATGATTCCCCAAACAAACAGATCATATGGAGGTTTCTAAATGTGGAGTACCCAAAAAATGGATGGTTGATGATGAGAAACCCAATTGAAATGGATGATTTGGGGGCAGCTCTATTTTAGGAAACCTCCATGTGGATGTACAGAATTGAATATAGATGTATAGTAAGATCTAGATATGTATATTGTCATGTATTCACAATCATAGATACCACGATACCACCTTCACTCAGTCTGCACACATAAATTGATAAAGGTACTAACTAAATTTAACTATGTTTTATGGGTTAATGGAGAGTCCTGGTAATGTCAATATTAATACATTACGTATATTTAAGTGACCGCAATATAGCTTGGTTTTTGTACACGCAGCCAATTTCAGATGTAATATATAGACGAAGAAAACATACTGGCCCTACTTAACAAAGTCATAAGCCAACTGCAAAAAAATGGGATTGTCAATTTTATCAAAAAATGTGGAATTTATCAAACCTCCGAATTTCAATTTTGCCAAACACCAGTTCACCTTGGTCAAGGTTATGGCCTATCAGATTATCTTTCTGAATTGATCATGAGGCGGCTTCCATCCTGAATTTCCTTGTTTCATGCGTAATGTATAGGAAATCACCCATAAAAATGTGTATTCCAACCAGTAGTTTGCGTGCTTCTATCTATCTTTGTGCGTACTTTGAGATTCTTGGTATGTATGTATAATGTTATACATGTACATATACAGTATATATACACTCACTGGTAAATATACAAACATGATTTTACAGTATATCATTACCACAGGACATATACAGGAACCGGAAATTTGTTCTTGTTGTAAATATACATATATATATATATATAATATTGTGTGATTTTAAGTAATGGGGGATAGTAAATAACAGATTTTTTTTAGTAGATACTATCCAGAATCCTATCCTATCTGTTATCCAAAAACTCTCCTGTCCATCCCATTACCCTCTGGTAATTTAACATAACTATGGAAAATCACCATGTTCAATGGGAAAATCCACTATAAATGGGCCATTTTCAATAGCTATTTTGACATAACCAGAGGGTAAATTCATGTTTCCTGGGGACGATAGAAAACACGCCACCCCTCCAGTGTTCCGGGGCCGGTATAACGACGGCACTTCTCGGTCCAAGCGAGTCCGATCTCCTTGGCCAGATCTAATGCCTCAGTGGCGGGGACATTTTTTCAATGGGAGATCTTCAGGATCCTAAAATGGAGGTACTGTACCTGGTTGGTGGTTTTAACCATATTGAAAAATATTAGTCAATGGGAAGGATGATCCCATATATTATGGAAAATAAAAAATGTTTGAAACCACCAACCAGGTACTATATGTCTGGGCATATCTTCTAGGGATATTCCCTGACATTTAGGCCTGAAAAATAGGCCTTAAAAAAATGGAATCGGTACCTCCAATCAATCGGTTCCTGTTGCATGGCCATTGACAATCCGCCCGAAAGAAATTCCCCAGGAAATGCTTGGTGGATGTGGTACCCTCTACAGGCTTTCCCTTTTTTTGGGGGATTGGAAAAAAAACAGTAAGGGTCATAAAATGGGTCATAAAAAAATGTTTTTTGTTGGTGGTTGGTCAAGAAGATGTTCCGCGAAAAGATTTTTTGCACATCATATGGCTAGCAGCGGACAATAGGATGGCGACAATTGCCCTTCAGCATCAGTAAATTACCACAGCGTCGGTTCGGATTCAAGGCCCTGATGAAAATGAATCCGTTGGGACATCCGTTAAACAGGGTTTTATTGATGAAAGCACAGTTCAAACCAATACCATAAAGATCCATAAAGTAACAAATGGCGTATTTACAAACAAAGATGGTGATATAATATATTAGGATACATACATAATCATAATTCATATGTATATATATATATGTGTGTGTATGTGCATACAGAACCAATGATCAATGAAAATAACAATATATAACAATGACATATAAGTAAAATGATCGTATAATATTTGGATTTACGATGAAGGATATAACCACTACAAAGGGTCTATATACCGGGAAAATATTATGATATTTGATGAATATGACCAACGAAAACAGTGATTTCACTAGGAAACATTGGGACATACCCTATCACATTAAAGATAGATATGGAAATCCATGAGCTTCGCTAAGACAGTGATGGTTCTTTACTTGGGCAATTCCATATCTATCCGATTTTACTGAAGAGCAATTAATTCATCAATCATGACCAACATTCATCTTCGTATCAATGTGCATGTCATTGTTAAGCAAATCCCATCAACATTGAATCCGGGCATGCCATGATGATCCCCCAGCGAACTTTGATGGCTTGATGGCCTCGATCCTGTTGCTATGAGTTTCTATCACCTGTCACAATTGTTCAAACGCTTACCGGTAGCTTGCCTAGTCAGGATGATGATCCTTAAAAAACCCATTGTCCCGATTGTGATGGTGATTCATCCAACTGGCAATCACTTCCCGCCGGCCATTGTGGCTAAGAAGTGATTATGGCTAACGCCAATTGATTCTTTATAATCACCTAGTGGAATTATTATGGAGCAACCGCTTTATTATGGTCAGAAACTGCCGAGGGCGGAAGATACTCACTCAATTATGGAGGATTTCTTCAATTTTTCCCCATCCACCAGGATAGTTGAGTTCGCAACTATGATGAATGAATACCCTATCACCCAACTTTATGGTATGAAAATGTATGAAATTACCAATTTGTACTAGAAATTATCTGGTTGGTGGTTGAACCCCTCTGAAAAATCTTGGTCAGTTTGTTCACCTTATTCCCAATATATGGAAAAATAATCCAAATGTTCCAAACCACCAACCAGTCATTGATGATATCCATTGATTTCCCATGTCTATCATTGATTCTGGGTAAATTATAAATATTTCACTAACCTGAATAGTTCGGCCATTTGGGGATGATTTCCCTCACTAACCATGATTTGCAGGGCTCGGTCGCAGTGAGGTCGTTATAATTTACCCAGATACATCTTATGTATATATATATATATATCCTCATCCTCTGGTAATTTAACATAACTATGGAAAATCACCATGTTTAATGGGAAAATCCACTATTTCTATGGCCATTTTCATTGATTCCTGGAGGCTTCGGACCTCATTCGCGCCAAGCGTCTGTCTTCAGCGCCTTATCCCCAGAGGCTCGGCTGCTTACGGCTTTCGCCACCTGCCGGGGACTTTTCTTTGTCGTGAAGAACGGCCATGGAGAAGTCACCATTTGAAAATAACAGCAGTGGGACAACCATGGGAAAACCAGAGGAAAACCATAGGAAACCATATGTCAATGGATTGGTTTAAGGGAAATTCTACAGGAAAACCCCATATTTAATGGGAAAATCTATGGTTTCTTGTAGATTTTCCCTTGAACCAATCCATTGAGTGTAACATCAAATGAAAAAATATATAACAAAAACGTCATTTAAAATGGTGGCATGACAAATGGACATGGTGAGAGAACAAATGATAATGGCGATGTAACTGTAAATCACTCAAATATCAGTTAAAAAATACGAATATAACATTACCATGTAAATAGTACTAGTGATTTGTTTATACTGGTACTAAGGTACAGTATTGTAAATCATTCCACAATGTTACAATGTTGGTCGAAGCAAGATGGATGGCTGCCAAAATAAACTTGAAATGAAGCAGAATCTTCGCCATCACGCCAGAGCTCCTACATATCTATGGCAATAGATGAAAACGGACAACGTATATATTGGGGAATTATGCGGTAATTGTCATTGTTCTCAAGCAATATGTGTATATATATAGAGAGAGAGAGAGGGAGGAATAATTGCCATTACCTTATGATAATCAAGTATAATATGTAAATATGTAATTTATATAATTGTATATATATATATATATACATATACTGCGGCCCATATTTATTTAAGTAATTGTCGAAGATATGCTGATTACCGTTCACCATCATCAACAATCCTTCACAATCATTCAGCATCATTTACAGTCAAACATTTACTACGTATCATACATACATGTACAGGGCCCTTGTGTGTAGGGTTTACACTCTATGACATGTTGTATAATTCACCCTTTGTATCTCTTGTTCAATGTACATAAATAGATAGACAGACAGACAGATAGATAGGGAAGTAGTACGGTAGATATTCCATCAATATCCCATACATATCAAATGTCAATATTCCATGAATATATCCCATCCTGACTAGGCCTTGGATATCTTGGATATCTTGGATATATATATATATATATAGCCCATATGTATACGATCTTTTACTGGGAATTGGTCCAAAAAATAGCCATGGACTCGCTGGGCCTCGGCTGCTTTGGCCCATGCTGGGCTCACACCACTGGCGGTCGCAGGGCCGGAGAGCAGGGCAATGGCTTCGCTCCAGGTGGCGTTCAACGCTTTCAGGGCGTCTACGAACTCGGGACCTGTCATGCGAAAAGCTGGAGATTTGAAGATGTTTACTTTGTAGATTAAATTTTGTGGATTTGGCTATAGAAATATTATATATATATATACATACATAAATTATAACACATATATATATATATATTGCAGTACTTTAAAGTGGAATTCGGATATATTACAGTTCTTTTAAGTGGATTTGTACGAATCCTTGGAACGGTTTTTTCATGATTTTGTGATGGGAAAGCTGGAGATGTTCACATACCAAGATGCTCAAGATCACATACCAATAGCCTGCTAAAGTTGATGAACATATGAAAAACATGGGGTGAAATATCCATTTCTATGGTCTTTCTGGAGTGTCTAGGCGTTACTGGTGTTACTTTTACGTGGCATTTTTTTTCGATGTTTGGGATGTTTCCAAGAATTGCTGTGGAAAGCATCGGAATTTTGAAATCGAACCTTGAATTTTGACCAAAAAAACATTGGAAGTAAAAGAAAAAACAAGGTGTCCCGTAAAAATCCCGCAAACCAAGCCATTGAATGGTTCAATCTTGTGATGAGATGGGAAAGTTGTAGAACGTGCTTGTGGTGTGGTAACTTCAAATAAGGATTCGGGGATGTTCCATTTCAAAATCCTTCAGTTAGCCTCTGGTAAACTAACGTAGCTATAGAAAATCACCAGTTTCATGGGTAAATCCTATAAATATGACATATTCATCCTTGTTAATATAGCTATAAATTGTCTATAGATGGCAATGTTCAATAGCTATGGTGAAATTTCCGGAGGGTAGCTGCAAAGGGGGGGGCGTTCCATTGCCGGATCACCAGAGCGTGGACGGGGGCAACACTTATATAAGATATCTAGCTGATGCAAGTGCCTAAATCACATGGAAACAAGTCATGGGCGAATGTGGATATGACACGAGTTTGACTAACAGCCACGCAATATTAGAGGTCTGATCATTGTTTTTCACCCATCAAATCAATCTTTGGGAAGAAAACCATGGAATCTTGGACCGTAGGACCCTCGGACCCACGAAGGGTCGCATTTTCGGCAAATCCCAAAATCAACGCGTGAAAGATTCAGTTCATCATTAGTCAATGGAACATGTTCCATTTATAGATGATATATGATGATTTATTTAAAAAATCAATGTCCATTTCAGGAACCGATTTTATTGGAGGTACCGATTCCATTTTTTTAAGGCCTATTTTTCAGGCCTATGTAAGGGGATATCCCCAGAAAATATGGCCAGACATATGGTACAGTACCTCCATTTTAAAAAAACCTGAAATTCCCGTTGATTAGTCAATGAACTCCTGAACATCACAATGGACTTGTCTCCATTTCCTCTGGGGTATATGGGCTAGTTCTCATCCATTTTTCTTAGGATTTACCATGAAATAAAGCATCCAGCTATGGGGGTAGTCCCGGTTCCAACTATGGAAACCTCATGAAACCTCCATATATCAACGGTATATCCTAACCCCCACCATCTCCCCATCGCACCTGAGGCGCCTTTGAAGAGACTTGCCACGGCGCAAACCACTGCGCCGCCGGTCTCGGTCATCTTCACGCCGCTCTCTTTGCCCTGGCGAGGGCATGGGCTGGTCGTTGATTCAAAATGGATATTGGAATCCAGTGGGCTGATGTAGATACTATACTAGAATATTATATATAATTATATATATACACAATAAAGCAACTTATAGAATCTTATATGATCTTGCGATATTCTATGCTTATGCATAATTGGAATCGAGTTATGAGAAAAAATTATAAAAGTGAAAGAAAAACGCACGCTTCCTGTGTTTGTCTGAAAAATGGTATACCGGTAGACCCCAAATCCACTGGCTAAGCATCATTTTCTACTTCCTAACCGCTGGAAATGGAGGTATCTCGCATTTGAGACAAATAAATGTGCTGGGTCAGGATATCTTAACTAGTCATATCAATCCTAGATTCCATGCAACGAAACATTGCTTTGGTGCGCGTGAGTTTCACAAAAAGGATAATTTAGCATGATTTTGTCGCCAAAAATCAAGAATTTCCCAAGAAAGATAGCATGTTTCAAAAGAAATTACTGTATATAGATTGAATTTTGAAGGCGTTGATGGGAGAGTTGATGGGAGAAACAACCAACTTTCTGGGACGACGTGTCCCAAAAAAATCGAACTGCGATGCTCTGTTCAACTCATTTCTTCAGAAATGTGGTTTTTTTCCCAGACCAAGCTCCGAAAGCTGCTGAGGCTATTCACAATATCCATTGATATTGGTCCGCCGATGAATCACCTCTTGCATGACCTCCAACAGCCACAACCACAGGCTTCCCAACATATTTTTTCCAGCAACATTTCAGACAATTTGCCCGGCATTCACCGCACTTCTGTACTCAACAACTCTCAACAACCATTTCAAGTGATGTGAGCTTTTTTCCAGAGAAAATCTCCAGAAATTTCTAAAATGTCATCTTATCATATCTTATCTATCACGCCTTGGCTTGCAAAGCCGTGCCAATCTTTAAGGCCTCATCCGGCTTCTTGCCCGCCTCGGAGGCCATCGTGCCAACAGGATTTTTCAACGTTTGGAGCTTGCGTTTTTTAATGTGACCACTGTGGCTGTTTATTGAGCAATAGCCAATATTAGCCATATATTAGCCATATATTAGCCAATATTAGCCAATATCAATCCATATCAATCCATATCTCAAATTTCAGAAGTGAACTTCTCCATGTCAAAAAAGGACTGGAATCCCCAAGATCAAGGCACAAAATGTTCCATGGCTTGCGCCCATGCGGTTGCTGCTTCTCCCACAGGAGCCATGGCGGGCGCGTCTCAGTTGATGGCAAGAGGAAGACGGCCCTGGTTGAGCCGGCGGGCTGCGGACGACTGTGATGAAGCCCCACCGGTGGAAGACAATCAAAAAAAAGGGAACTGATGGGAACTTCTTATGATTTCTCATGCTCAAAAATATTCAATAGAACAAGTCATGGTGCAGCAGGGCACTAATCTTCCCAAGAAACCACAGCGAGGGCAGCAAAGCTTTCACCGTGGGCAAGAAGCGTTAGGAACTGTTCGGAAGTGCTGCGGGCAACGCATGGCCGCAGAAAATCCAAGAATGCGGCGTTAGCCTCATGCTCTTTCCGGGTACCATCTGGGTATTTAACATAGCCATGGAAAATCCCTACAAGAAATGGAGGTTTCTAGCTGGGAAAATCATCTATAAATGAGCCATCTATACCATGGCTATGTTAGTCATAACCAGAGGGTAACCTAATTTTAACTGGCCTGTCATTCCTATGTGACCATGATGCTGAAATCCCGGAATCGCTATCCATCAGGTTTTTTTCGAGGTGATTCTTGTTGTTTAGCTACGCAGCTACACACATTTGCAACATGTCCTGCCATCATGTACCCTCTGGTAAACTAACATAGCTATTGAAAATGACCATTTATATTGAGTTGTTCCCATTAAAAATGGTGATTTTCCATAGTTATGTTAGTTTACCAGACAAAAACTGGCACTTCTGTTCACACCAAAATCGCTTTTGTTGTTCTGGATGTTCATTCCCAAAAAAAAACAGAAGGTTGGTGAAGAACAGAATTCCCCGTCCATTGGTTGTGGTGGATGTTCCAGCCCCAGAGCATCCGTGTTGTCCCAAAACAGCAGCGCTGCATCATTCTGCGTCATTGCCATGGATAGCAAATACCAATGATAGATGTACCATATCCATTAAATGCTATCATAAAAATAGCATATAAATGGCATATATAGACACCAAATACCAATGATAGCCATTTAATTCTATGGATATATCTATAAATGCTGCTTCCAACCATATCCATAGATATACCTTCTATATCGTCTTTCTATAGTAAAAAAAACCTAGCGAAAATTAGTGGTACAATTTTAACCGGTTCCATCTCTTTGGGTATATGGTAAGAAAAATCCTGGCACACTTTAGTGGTAATAACTAGTGCTCAATGTTAGCCTGTTCCATCCTTCTGGAAGTTATATACTATAGAAATGGGCAATTATAGGCTTATATCCTGTTGTCCAATCTTCTTGGGGGTTACGAACAACTATCGAAAATACCGCGGGCTGCGCGGCAACCCTGCCCTCGCTACGCGGGGATTTTGGCACCTCCGGTGGAAGATGCTCCTGAGATGGTCAATTTGGGGATGATCATCTTGGAATTACCCTCCGGTAAACTAACAAAAAGCTATTGAAAATGGCCATTCATAGTGAGTTTTCCCATTGAAAATGGTGATTTTCCATAGTTATGTTAGTTTACCAGAGGGTAACATGTCACAGAATCAGGCGGAAGCACAAATTCAGACCATACCATTTAAGACCCCAAAATGCAGATTTTTTATGTTTAGTTCCAGGATATTCCGAAAAATATCCCACAATATGATGTTTTGCGTATCGGCAAATGCAGGAGTTACACTATTGAAAGTGAAGGTTCCTACAGCGTTTGAATTACCGAGAAAATTCTTCTGGCTGCTTAGCGCATCCCAAATATGATTGGGATCATCTAAGAGGGGACCTATGTGTTGAATGTTTGAAATAATTGAAACCCTACAATAAGCCATTCCCAATTCGGGTGTATCATGAGATATACCCGGTCCCCTGGACGTAGAATGACCATGGTCAATACTTGGGGATAGGTGCTCGCCCACTAAAAAGTACTATGAGTCAAAACCGTGGTACCCTTCTGCTTACACCAAACTAGCTGAGCTATTAAAAATACCCCTATCCCATCTCATTATACTGGTTGGTTGATAGGTTTCCCTATTATGGTGTTCCGTATATTAACCCATCAACCAGGCTATATTTAATGGCTCAGGTGGTACTTGGTTGAATCTTCCATCCCCACATGGGCTTGCGAAAAAGAAAAACGAAATCGCATGAATATCCCATGAATCCCCATCAAAAAACCAGACATGTGAAACCACTAGAAATACTCATATTCATCTTATTGGTTAATATCCCCAATATGTATATATTATATACATATGTATATATATATATACAATATACACACACATACAGTATCCATTATTGCTATTGAATCCCATTTGTCGTAGAGTTTTTGACATTGAAAAATCCAGCCAGTCGCCGTTGCGCCAAAACAACCAACGTCGTGAAATGCCACGCCAGGCTTCTGCGTAGAACAGCAACCCGATCACGGCGCCCAACTGGCGTTGGCAGCTGAAATTTCTGAAACATGGCCCATGTTTATCAGTGATATGTGAGACAAATACCCTCTGGTTGTTTAAAAAAACACACAGATAGGGTGAATCACCATAAATAATCATGTTTAAGTTTAATAGGTAAATAACCAGTGATAAATAATGATATATGTGAAAAGAATCGTGTTTAATAGGTAAGTCATCATAAATAATCTATGAAACTATGGGCAATGTTCCATAGCTATGTTAAATAATCAGAGAGTACATGAATGTAAATGATAAATGCCCATTTATTGTACCGGTTGCATGGGAAAATGAGAGGAAGTCCTAAGTTGGATGATTCTTGTTCTACCTTCTACTTGTATAGATGGTTTCATATCGTATTCTGCGATAGGATATACTGAAATCTAGGTACCACGTGGCAAAGCACACCACTTTTTTCAGTGGGTCATTTCACCCCCTGAGCTCCAAGCCAAATTGAAGAGTTTTTCAGCTAGTGAGAATGTGACAAAAAAAAACAGCAGCCAATGTGCGGGTCTTGAAATTGATAGATTATTAGTGGTCTCAAAATGTTGAATTCCATAAGTCTTCTTATATCAATGGCCAGGCAACAGGAACCGATAAAAATTGGAGGTACCTACCATTCACTTTTTTAAGGCCTATGTTAGGATCCTGAAATTCCCATTGATTATCTTGTTGTCCCATTGAAATGGCAATTTTGTGGTACATGTTTTTGCAAATTTGGGGTGCCCAAAAAACCCCTTTTTTTAAATCGGCAAAGCCGGTGACCCCTGGGCGTCCAAACGATGTTGGTGCAAATCATTCCATAGCACCTCAGCAAAGATAAATCATCGGATGCGATGGGATGGGATGAATATCATCAATGGAAATTACCCTCTGGTTATGACTAACAAAAAGCTATTGAAAATGGCCCAGTCGAAATAGTGGATTTTCCCATGAATAGCATGGTGATGTTCAATAGCAAACTGTTAGTTTACCAGAGGGTAATCGCCACTTTCTGGTCAACTGTGTTGCAAAGAAAAATTGGATTCTGATCCTGGTTCCTAGAGTTCTGTGTTCGTTTCCTCAACTTTTGATCCAGAAAATATCTAAAACTTATGGAAAATAATCAGCTACAGTACCGCCCAGGTTTTTGCACACTCCGTCCCACCGAGGGATCTGGCTTTGAAAATGCTGTCAGCTTGGCGCTTAACTTGGTGTCCACTGAGACTCCCAGGCAAGGTTTGAAAGCTCCAATACCAAAAGATCTTCGCAATGAGAGGTCCAAGAATAGCGCCTCGCGGACGGACGTAGCATCCAAATAGCGTCGCCCACAAAAGGTGCATCCCAGCTACTACATGGTTGAGAACCATATTATAAGCCAGTTTTCCGTAATATCTCGGTTATATATATATATCGTATATATATATACATACATATCATATACATGTATACATATATATATATGTAAATATTCATATAAATTTTATATCATATATATATATATGTCATAGCTTATAAATATAACATTTATAAACCACTTCTTAACTGGGATTCACATCCAAGTACTCACCTGCTTTGCGCTGGTACCCAGGCCTATGGTCACCACCAGGCGCTGCAGCACTAAGACCTGTCCGAGCCCGGAACGAAACCAGGGGAACTGGACCTAGTGGAATTTCACCAATTTCCTGAAACATTTCGTGATTGTTTTTTTTCGTGTATATAAAATCACTGTTGTGTATATATATATATATGTATGTATGTATGTATGTATGTAATTAATGTATGTATGTATGTATGTATGTATGTATGTATGTATGTATATGATATCATTATTACTGTACATATTATTACTATGTGACTATATAGTACATGAATGTGCATAGCCTGCATAGCTCTTGTGACAATTCTGACCAGACCCTTCGCCTCGCGTAATTCTTCTTCACTGGAGGTCTCTTCCTCAGAAGCAGCTTATCGATCGGTTGGAGGAGGTGCTTGCCACAAAGAGAGTATATTGCCCAGTAGTAAACCCCAACATTTCGGGATGGTTTCATTAGTTGGTGAAGCTTGGCAATCATTGCGCAATCATCATCACGACATTTGAAGCAACGAAAACTTGGCACATGATTGACCAAATAAGGATAAAACCAATCACAACTGGGTTGCTGACAACACATATGGGATTGATTTCAGCTCACACAGGACCCAACATCAATGGCCAGGTCAGGTACCGATTGATTGGAGGTACCGATTCCATTTTTCTAAGGCCTGTGCAAGGGCTAAGTTTATACGGTACAGTACCTTTATTTTAGGCTCCTGAAATGTGCACGTCGCACACCAACGATGGCTGTCAATTTGAACTGATACTTGCAGCTGACAACCTCCATGTATACATCTACAAATGTATGTGATTGCCTGGGAAATAATGTCTAATTGTTCACTACTATATAATTATCCAACATCATACTAGATTTCCTCTTATTTGAAACGCACTAATGATCAAACTATAGAGTAACCCCCGGACGTAGGTAGTGGGTTGTTGTAAACCTGATAATATTCAAAGTCAATATCATCTATGACATCCTGGAAATAAGTTCCTATCTGTTTGCGGGTCACTGTAGGTCTCAATTTTCCCAATTCCCAACTCTACTATACATATATATTACATATACACTTATACATATTACATAAATTTTGTATATCGTATCTATTTTCCTGCTTTTATGATATATACATATAATTACAAATACACATATACACATATATCATATACAGGTACTTGGAGATTTGGGTATCATATCCAGATCATATATCATATATATCATATATCATATATATCATATACACATATTCTACATATATACAGTATATACACATATATCTGAGTAAATTACAATATTTCAATATATTTCACTCACCTGAATAGTGCGGCCACCACTGGGGATGATTCCCCTGGGCTTTCCCGGCCATCAGATAGGCGGTGTACACCGGGCCGCCGCTGGACACGAAGCCACCCATGGCCTAACATTTTTTTTTTCGGCGGCCCGTTTTTCGCGAAAAAAGTGAGGGGAGGCTGTGATCATTCTTATCATGGTAATGAAAATTGTGGTGGTTGTGATCAGTTGGCTATATGGCTATATCATGTAAAAAATGTTTAGCAGTTCCTGGGTTATTGAAGTGATATCGTCATGATTTCCTGATCATCGTCAGAGTTAGGGTGCGCACATCCTGCCATCCTATTGCCAAAAGACCCAATTTGTTCTGAGACTTGGAGAGGAACGACCATTGGAAAGTCCTGGAAAGACCATTGATACCCTTCATTATGATAGTCTTGATACCATTGCCAGTAAAGACTGGCAGATATTGTCAGGGAGATCTGTCATCCCAGGAGCACCCTGAGCGCTGGATGTGGATGAGTCCTTGATTGATATATAACCCAAGAGCAACAAACTGCATCTGATAAATGGGGGTCCTTAATTTAGGTACTGTCAATATGTATCAACTAATCAACTGAGGTTTTTATTTGATCCTAGGTACAATACCCTGGGTCTACCATCTACAATGTCGTGCCCCCCAAGTTATAAGTTGGTTTATAACCCCATTAACTAGTTCGATATATACATAACATATAATATAATATAATATAATATAATATAACATAACATAATATAATATAATCTAATACAATATAATGTAATGTAATATAATAATATAATATAGTATAAATGTAATATAATATAGTATAATATAATATAATATAATGTAATATAATATAATAAAATATAATATCATATAATATAATAATAGTATAGTATAATAATATAATATACGACAATATAATACAATATAATCTAATCTAATATAATATAATATAATATAATATGATATAATATAATATGATATGATATAATATGATATAACATGATATAACATGATATGATATAATATAATACATTATATAGATATGATATACATATATCTGCCATATGTCCCAGTTGTATCTAGTTATTGGAGTTAGTAGACCCCAACTTCGCCATCGACCAGGGACACAGCGGGGCGGCGTTTTCAAAAAACACCTGGCCTATGAGTGCCTCAAGACAAAAGCTCCGGGGATGATATATGGAGGTTTCCTAAAATGATTACTGGTTGATATACTGGTTGATTCCTATAGAAATATGAATCCCATAGTAATGTATATAGTAATGTATATAGTAATAGTAATGTATAGAAATATTCAAAGTGATATAGTATTGTATAGTAATCCCATAGTTGATATCCTGGTTGATTCCTATACACACCATATCCATATGGAGGTTTCGTCATGGGGGTACCCCAATAGCTGCTTGGTTTACAATGGAAAATGCGAAAATCAAATGGATGATTTAGGGTTACCCCCATTTTAGGAAACCTCCATATCCATTCATAGGATGGTTTAATAACGGATGGCAACAATATCGGGGCTGACATGGGATCCCATTCCATATCCAAACGAGGAGATTATTTTGAGACACTGTGACATTGAAACCGATAATTTTTGGGCATTCATTTTTTAGAAACACCCATATGATGAAACCGCATATGACCCACACCATAGAATGGGGCTGTCACTCATACAAGACTGGAAGATGATCGCAAGATGGGATGATCTTCCATATTCTTCAATTAGTTACACCTTCAATATTTATCTGGTTGGTGGTTTCAACCCCTCCGAAAAATATGAAAGTCAGTTGGGATTTATTATTCCAAAAAATGGAAAATTAAAAAATGTTCCAAACCACCAACCAGTTATGAACTATAAATAATGAAGTATATCATCGGTGCCAAGATCCCTCAAAAACCCATCGGATCCATGGCAACTAATGGCAACATCGGCACCCCCACCCGCACGAACAGAATCTGAGTCAAGTTGACGGCTTTCGCCTGGCCCACTGGGTGCCCGAGGATAGTCCGGGACCAACTCTACTTCATATGAAATCTAAATCTATTGAAATCTACTTCAGATGGAAAAAAAAAAAACTGGATTTGGGCTACTTCCATTTCTTGGCAGATGAATCTTCTACCAGAATCTTATCCATACTCCAAGGCTGGCCATACTCCAAGCCAAAATGGCTGAAGCCCCCTGAAAGGCGGTATATTGATGGTATTCGTGCATCCTATGGTATGCGATGAAGAATCGGTATGCGTTACCCCTGTAAGTAACCTAGACTCACTATGTGGAGTACGATGTTTGCACGGTATGCGTTAACTTCGTGGAGTGCGTTCCCGCTCGGGTATGTGGAGTACGGTATTTATATTTGCGTGGCATGCGTTAACTTTTCCAGTTTGGGCGACGAGGGGTTAGAAATCTGCGGACTTAAAGACCCATAGTCCATAGTTGAATCATAGATGCGAATGTCTCTGGCTACACCATTGAAATCTACCATGGAACCTGAAAATTGTACCATCATTTGGCGACCTCAAAGTCTGCAGGGAGGGCACCGTTCTTTCATGGATCACTTCGAGACTGGGAGACCGCCGGAGACCGCCGGAGACCGCTGGGACCGCGGGACCCCGCCTGCATAAAATTCACAAATGCGGAGCCCAAAGCCACCGCAATGAGGATCCTACACTGCAGTGCTTCGCGATGTTGGGGCAGGTTGGATCAATCAGTTTAAGACAAATGCCTCGTTTGTAAAATATATGTGGCAATCGTCATGAAATATCTCCAAGTTGTAGATTTTCTCATAGTGGTCTTCCATTGGATATCCAACCTCCAAGGGTTGGGCACTTTGGGATCATGTTCACCCCAAGAAAAAAGGGCTTTGAGCACATCCGCCATGCTGCTGGAATTCGCAATTTCAAGGAATTCCTCATGGACTTGAATTCTTCAGAATTACCACCATGTTTGCTAAGTGTACTTTCTTCCGTGGTTTGGTACTTATATCCGCCATGGTTCTTAGCCATCTAAATCTATGTCAACCGTTGCGTTCTCCCAGCACTCCCCATCAAACCTCTTGCGGCCCATGCGATCAGACATGGAGCCCACTACGGGAGCAAAGATCATCTGAGTGAGGTTGAAGACCTCAGGACACCGGTCAACTCCTTAGAAAATGGAGAGGGACCTGAAATCAGTAGCCCATCATTTGTCCTATCCAAATGGGAATTGTTGGGTAAGTCAAATGAATTGATGAATGGAAAGGTCTTATCTCAGTCGTGTTTCTTGAATTTGGAGACTCCAGTAGGAGAATTAAGGATGATAAGCCATTAGCATTGCTCGGATACCCGCCACTTTAAGTTCGGACTACAGATCTTTGGCAAATCCAGCTGATGCAAAAGCTGACAATGGGGGACCCTAAGCCGGTGATGATGTATGTATTCTCCCTCTCCTGCAGGTCGCATCCCCACATCTCCAGGGATCGTCTAGCGATGTTATCAACTACTGCAACCTTCTCCCCTTATTCAAGTCACAGGTTTCTCCAACTCATCCAGGGAATATTGGGAAGTATGAAAACTATGAGATTCATTGATATTCTGAATGACTGGAACAATATAGATCTACGGAAAAAAAAAATAACATCAGGATAATTTTTCCCCGAAATCGGCACATGTCAGCACTGGGCTCCCCTCACCGTGCCCTGTAGGGCCTGGTGCGATGGTGATGGTTGTAATCTGCGTTATGGTAAAAACCGGGAAACAGAGGATGATGGCCTTGCAAAGTTTGAATTCATGATTTTTCACAGCACTGCTGATTTTTGTTGCTAGTTTTGAATCCAGCAACGGCTTTGCTGATTATCGGGGTGAAAACATCAACTGGAAAACATCGTCATCTTTCCCGTGTGGATCCATTGGTAAACATTGAGCCGTAGCCACATGTCTGTATATCCATCAATATGTGACATACCCTCTTGAAACCCGATATCAAAGACGGTGTGATCTGAAACCTTACCATTTCGGCGCGAAAAAAACATCTAGATATTGGATGATATTTCTTGAACGTTCCGTTGCCATTGGTATCCAGAGGATACAGTAGCTGGGCTCTAAAAGGATGCCATAGATAGGTGCCATCCTCATAAAGGATTCCCAGACCATAGATGCCATAGATTTTCCAGCGTCCCCCACCCATCATCTTGGTGAAAACATTGACATTTCAAAAATATGTCTTGAAGCTTTCCAAACGTCATGTCTGACTGATTGAATCTTGGGATACGTACAAGGAAAAACACGCAAAGCCATCACCATCGGAAGTTCAGGATCCTAAAATGGAGCTACGTTAGTAGCATATAAAACCATATACCCTCTGGTAAACTAACATAGCTATTGAAAATGGCCATTTATAGTGGATTTTCCCATTAAAAATTGTGATTTTCCATAGTTACGTTAGTTTACCAGAGGGTATTTCGGGGGCATATCCCTTTAGGCCTTTTTTCAAAAAAAGGTCCATGGTTTTCCGGATCGTTTCCGTCGCTGCCCAGCGGCGATATCAAAAGCATCGGCGCCCATCTGCATGACCTCGGAAAGTGCTTCATCGAAGTTCATCGATGGCTTGGTGGCTGAAACTACCCTCTGGTAAACTAACATAACTATGGAAAATCACCATTTTTAATGGGAAAATCCACTATAAATCACCATTAGTTACACCTTCAATATTTATCTGGTTGGTGGTTTCAACCCCACTGAAAAATATGAAAGCCAGTTGGGATTATGACATTCCCAATATATGGAAATATGGAAAAATGTTCCAAACCACCAACCAGCTCTGGTAAAATCAAGAGGCCATCTTGGCTGATTTGATTGGTTGGTTTTGTTCAACCCTCCTGAAAACTAGGATATAGCCTCTGGTAAACGTATAAAAATAACTATGGAAAAATCCACCATTTTGTAGCTGGCTAAATCAACGAACTTTCTATGGCCATGTTCCAGTTAGCAAACTGTTAGTTCACCAGAGGATTCCCCCAATCAACTGGTTGAGGTCACAGTTTTTTTGCTGGTCTCATGAGGTATACCCCCAACTTAACCAGATTTTTTTTTTCGGCCAGTATCATTCCAGAAATACCACTGTGTATATATATATATATCACATTATATCACAAGAATCCATAACTTATTTTGTGTGTTGGTATGATTAACTAATGTTCACCAAATTATCCGAATGATAATGAACATAGGTTGAAGAAATCAGTAAAATAATAATAATTTGTTATCATGAAGTAATTATTCACCATATTTTTTTCACATTTCTGTGAGTACAAAACCAAAAAAAAACATCCACCGCCCAGCGGCGTAGAAGGGCAGTACCGGCATCAGGGCCATAGAGGTGGTGGCATTGACGGTCCTCACCAGGGAGATCTTGTGAGATTTTAATCATGTTTTTTAAGTGGCTGAATTCTATGGTTTATGGATGTTTATGGTAGATATGACTATAGTTGCGTAGATATAGCGAATTAGTTAATGTTTCTTAATAAACCAACAAACATAACTGGGGGGCACCATCCTGTAGGTGCCTTTCTGTTAAACATTCATCATTCAAAACTAGAGCATGTTGGGCTCTGTGCTCTCCGATCCGCAGCCAGAGTTTTCTATGACTCTGTCGGGTTCTTATTGTGAGTTTGGATGATTCTGGGTGGTTTTGTGGGAGTCCATGATGTTTTTTATGGGGATATCATGCGGATATCACGGGATCAAACCGTTACTACGACAAACAAAACGGGATGATCGGAAAATCGACCAGAAATCGTGGTGTGAACACAGTTTTACCATCGAATTCGATGGGCTTTCCAATGAAAGAAGTCGCAGTCCCTGTTGGTGTTTTTTTTAATATGAATAGTCCTGTTGGATGACTATCATATCTATCAGAATCTATCATCCGTATCTAAATGTCTGTTGGTATCCTTTTTTTCACATCCATTTTTTGATGTAAAGATGTCTAATCCCATCCCCCGTTCATTAATTAAACACCCCTGTAGAACGAAGAAAAATGGTAAAAAAGTAGGGAAATTCCAGACCATTAGTCGATGAGGTGCTTAATATTAGGGTGATGATTGATGGGAATATATCCTCAGTGGTGGGAATCATCTCTGGTGAATCTCTTCGAATCATGGGACAGATGGGACCGCTTAAAAAAGCGACAGGCTTGGTGTTTACCAAGGTTTTAATGGTGATATATTATGGATATATTATGGATATATTATGGATATATTATGGATATATTATGGATATATTATGGATATATTATGGAATGTCTGCTGGAATGGTGAATGTCAAAATACCATAGAATACCTACCCTCTGGCATGGATGGGTGGAAAATCCCTGCACTAAATGGAGGGTTAAATGGGAAGATCATTGAACTACAGTAAATGGCAGATGTTCACTTGCCCGGAGGGTAAACATCACAAAGACATATCAAGAATTGTCATTCCAGTCTTCAGTTTTCACCTATACTGTGTGTGTGAAAATGGGGGATACCCCAAAATGCCAACTTTGATATGATATATGTAAATGGAAAACTGATGATATCAACATCAATCATCAGCCATCAGCCATTGTGCTTCCCAGACAAACATCCTGCCATCAACACTGGATTCCCCATCCCAGTACCACTATAGCCCGCAGCTGAGTTTCTCCACAAACAACATGGCGATGATCGATGTGCTGATCGTCATGATGGCTCAACCGGCTTGCGCGGCTCGCCGCTTCGCGTAACGCGGCGATGCGAAAACGGGAAAACGAAGGGAAGAACAGGAGCCCAGGGGATTCGGTTGGCGCTTCTGACTGAAATCGACATTAAACAAAGAATATCTTCAAACATTCAAAATCATTCAAATATGTTAAATATCTTAGGGAAGCTGATAGCTGTCAGTTGGATTTTTGGGATGGTCAAAGATGTGGCTCTCTTGGAATTTTCGGCCTTTCAAGGTTCGCGGTTCACGGAGGGGTTTCAGTTGTGCTTAGCTCAAAGGTCTTCGAGCCAAAGATCTCCAAAGCTGCCGGGCTGCCACCAGGGGAACCCCAGGGCCCCCCAAAAAAATTCATGGGATCCAAGTGAACTGGTGATTGGAAAGTGAGGGTCATACATGATAATCTCAATGGTATCATCAATGATATAATGATATGATAGATTATGATAGTCTGGTGATGAATAATCTCAATGGTTCATGATAATCTGGTGATGAATAATCTCAATGGTTCATTCAATGATATGTATCATCATTCTGTTCTATGACCCTAAGATACCCGAAAAAAAAAAAAAAAACTATGCAGTAAGTGATGCCCTGAAAGTGCCTCCAACTTGCAGTTTTCTTGTATTTATCAATATTTATACCCTCTGGTTATTTAACATAGCCATGGAAAATCACCATGTTCAATAGGTAAACCATCTATAAATGGGCCATTTTCCATGGCTATGTTAAATAACCAGAGGGTAACTTCTAACACCGCCCCAAGACAATGGATGTCACCAGATTTTTGCAGAGCTAAAAGCTCAGAGCCGAGCTTTAAACAGACTTGGAACTAACCTGAAGTGCCAAACTCATTACCTGCAATGATTTCGTAAAACAATAGATGAAACATCTGAGCCATTAAAAATACCCTCTGGTAAACGTTTACATAACTATGGAAAATCACCATTTTTAATGGGTAAATCCACTGTAAATGGCCATTCTCAATAGCTATGTAACAAATTACCAGAGGGTACCCCTATTCCATCTCATGAAATACGTTTGTTGGTTGAAAACGGTTTCCCGATCCTTTGGGGCCCATCATAATCCCCAGTAAACCATGTAGGATTAAATCCCCTATAGCAATCAATTCACCAGAGTACCCCCTGGTAATTTGTTACATAGCTATTGAAAATGGCCATAGAAATAGTGAGTTTTCCCATTAAAAATGGTGATTTTCCATAGTTATGTGGCTGTTTACCAAAGGGTATTTTGTTCATGGCTCATCTATGTCCAAACGGCGATCGTTAATCCTCCGGAGAAGAGACCAAAGAGACCACGTGACAACTGAAGTTGTCATCAAAACATTCGGATGGGTAGCGAAAAAAATCGACAGAAAACCCATGGTGAATTTACCATCAAATATAATTAGGGGTTTCCTGTGAATTTTCCCAGCATCCAATTCTATGATCATAGCAGAATCATAGCAGAATCATCCATTCTTCACAGCACCCGTGCACCAAAGTGTGGGATGTTAGGACCTTAGATCGCCGAGCCGGCCCCAGCCGGCTAGCTTCAGCCGAGCTGGACTCACAGCATGACACTACCATTTCGATAGAGAGAATGATGTGTCATGATGTGTCTATCCTCTGGTAATTTAACATAGCTATGGAAAATCATCATTTTTAATGGTAAATGGCCATGTTCAATAGCTATGTTAGTTATAGTTTACCAGAGGGTATCCTCTGGTAAACGTTTACAAAAAGCTATTGAACATGGCCCAGTCGAAATAGTTGATTTACCCATTAATAGCATGGTGATTGTCCATAGTTTTTTGTATGTTTAACAGAGGGTAAGCCATTGGATTGGGGGTACCACATTTGAAAATGTACCAAGCCCATATCCCAAACATTGACAGGGCCCACTTCGCTGAAAAAGCTGGCCACTTCCACGGGTCGTTTACGTGTCGGGAGTGCCAGGATGAAACCATCCAGATTGTGGAGGCTGTCGTTCACCTTGACTTGCCCGTGAGCCAAGCAGGATCCCAGCAACTATGACATTGCCATCCCATGACATCCCCTATCTCACTCTACAGTTGTCGAATGTTCCTGGAAATTTCAGTGGTGAATCACCATGAATCACCATGAGATCATGGTGGTGAGTCGATCATGAGATCATCATTGGATAACCAAGCACTTGACCATTGTGGAGGATCGCTGACCCCGCCCGCAGTTTTAGATCCAACAAATGGTGGTCGTCCCAACGAAAAAAAACAACTTTTGTTTTCACGAGTTGTTGGAAGACCATTTTAGTGATAAATACCAACGAGTCTGAGTCATGGGGTAGCGGCAAAATATGGATGCTATGATACCGGACATGGCCGCAATGGGTTCAGAAGACCTCATGAAATGACCTTCAAATGTGTAGCGGATACCGATACCATGACTGCCAGCACGGGACCCGTTGGTAGCTTTCGTACGCTTTCTGCAACACGACTTGTTGACGCCTCGGAAAAAGGCTGGGAGTGTTGTAGCTAGATCTACAGTAGACAGAAATAGGGGACAAAACGTGCATCTCTATATATATATATATATCATATCCCAAAAAAATCCCAAAAATGGATTTGATAGTAGATACTGCCGTGGATGTTTGCATGTTTAAGAGTCCAGAAAAACTGTGGCATCGAATCTATGTGTGTGAATCATTACTTTGCTCCAGCGCAATAGCTTGCAGACTCATGCATGGTGGGCAGCCATTTCTGGGAAAAATGAATGGCCCACACACACTTGGATGACTTGAGATGGTTCAAGATCAATTTCAATGCTCGATTACTGTACACTTTCTATAGTGTATCTTACTTGCAGAGGAGCTTGTACACTGGACAAGTAGCACTTCTTTACGTGTTGAAATCAGTAGCTGCGGTCTGACCGCGGACACCTAGGAACCAGGGTGAACAATCAAGTCGTGGGAAACACTCCGTTTTGAATTTGATGGGCTGATAAGACATGGCGCGAGCTTACCTCCAACGCTGTCCCGCCGTTGGCGCCCGCTGGATTTCTCCAAAGTCATCCGGGGCTCCCAACGGAGCATGGGTTTCATTGCCATAGTCTTGCACCTAGTTGACCAGTTGGACCCCCATGGATGATTGAATGTAGCCACCATTATGAGAGGTGCCCATTTTCGAAGCATTTGCCACTGCCACCATGGGACCATTGGCTCATATTGGCTCACCACACTAAAGTTCCCCTTTTCAGGCTCTAGGAATCTCGGCACCAACGGACCCTTGTGATGCAGGTTTCATGTCGAAGAAACATTTCGAGGGTTGCCTCCAGCATTGGTATCATTGGTAAGTTCCCACCCTTGTGAATCATGCAACGCAACTGTGGAATGAACCAACAAAACATGGGAATCAGAAGCTTCAATGAAAGCAATTTCTAGCCATGTGTTGTTGTAAATCGCAATGGCTTACCCGGCCTACCCTCTGTTAAACATACAAAAAACTATGGAAAGATCCACCATTTTGTAGCTGGATAAATCAACCTATTTCGACTGGGCCATGTTCAAGTTCGCAAACCATTTGTCATTACCAGAGGGTATGTCTGACCATATATCAACCTCCGGTCAGAGTTGAACTATTGTTCAGTGCAGCCGAGGTGCGGGATTTGGATTGTTGGAGGGGTCCGGCTTCAAGGACTGGGTTCCCACCTGAAGTTGAGCTGCCCAGTATGTTTGACAGTAATCACCCGTGGGGATTCAAGCAAAATTCCCCAAACATACTGGGGATATCTGGGGATATCTGGGGATATGGTTGCAGATATCTTGATGAATTGGTCATTGACTCAAGAATCTCTGGCAGGCTTCACTAGAAAGAATCCAAGGTGGACCTTCGTCCCTAGGAACCACCCAGATATCACCATGGCCCCCGTGGAATGGGATCTCTCTGGATTCAATGATTGTTGCACCGGAAGTGTGCAGTCTGACCAAAATTTAACCCGTCTGAAGATATGACCCATACAGCAACTGCCTTGCAATGTGATTCTTGTCCACTTACTATATACATAATATATGTATATATAGTATAATCAGTTCATTCATTCACGCCACTCTGAAGAATTTGATGTGTATAACTTGCTTATAATGTTCTCAATCATTTAATTATGTATTCCGCATGTTACCACTATAATTCAAATGGTATTGACAAGCCGCAAAAAATCACCCGGTCCTATAGTGAAAGGTCTGGTCCTCTATCACTATCACCATCCCTGGGTCTTCGCACCATGATCACCGCGCTAGTGTTGCTCTGCGTCAAGCGGGTTGCCAGCCTTGGCGACCACCGTTTTCGACATGGGAATTTCACCAGGTTTTTACAGATCCTTTTTTAATGGCTGGACTCAGGGACTCACGGATTAGCTGGTTTATTTTTTTTCTAAGTGTACCATCTGGTTATTTAACATAGCCATGGAAAATCCCAAAAATAAATGGAGGTTTTAATAGGAAAATCATCTATAAATGGGCTATTTTCCATGGCTATGTTAGTCATAACCAGAGGGTATATCAAATTTGTAGGATGTCAAAGTTTGAAGATGTACAAATACAGATCTTGGGGGTAGTAACGACATGCCTGATGGAAGTTTTCCACATGGTTTGCTGGGGAATCTTGATGGTCTGGGGAAATTATTGTGTGGCTTCCAACTCAAGTAATTACTCAAGTATCGAAAACCACCTTCCTGGATGACATGTGGGGGGGCTCTGACCATCTGCTTGCATGGGCAAAGCTAAGTAACCTGATCATGCCACATAAAAAGATACATATCGGTTTTTGCTGCAACTACATCATAGAAACTAGAACTTGGATAGATCCAAGTAGATAAAATCCCCTTGTTGCCCCTTTATATATATGTTTTCTTGCTTCAATCTATGTTTCTTTGGTAAATTCCGAAAAAAAAAAATCTTCCACCAACTCATCATGTGGAATTCACCCAATGCCATCTGCACCATCCTACGACTGGGACCTGGGGGTATACCCAATTTCATAAACCTCAAACTTGGGGATGGTTTATGTAAGGCCTAGATTTCAGGGAATATCCCCAGAAAATATGGCCAGACATATGGTACGTTTACGTACCTCCATTTTAGGATCCTGAAGATCTCCCATTGATTATTGGCTTTACCATATTTTTTAGGGGCTATGGGGATATAACTCGATTTTTTTACTGGAACATCGTGGAATCTAACCAACAATCAACCGAAATATTAATCTTTAGATACCATCTGGTTATGACTAACATAGCCATGGAAAATCCCAAAAATAAATGGAGGTTTCTAGCTGGGAAAATCATATATTTCTATGGGCCATGGCTTCCATGGCTATGTTAGTCATAACCAGAGGGTCAAAATCATGGCCCTGACAGCCGGGGCTTCCAGCTGATGCAATAAGGTCTCGAAGGGAAAGCATCGCAGATTCGGTCTACGGCAGTCCTGGCGCTGATCCAGGCTGTAATGGCCAGCGAATCTTATAGTCTTATAGTAATCCAAAAAAAATAATATATATACACATATAAAATAATATATATATATATAAGTTGGTAAATTCATGTAACAAATCCAATTTTTTCTGCATTTCTTAGGCCTTGGGCTTGGTATACTCTACCCTCCCAACTCATTGCCACCGGTGTTTCACCCGGTCCGAAAACTCCAACTCGTAGGGTAAGGAGAAGGACAAGAGCCAACGCGTGCCTCGAAAAGGCCACGGATCACCCGGATGATCAAAGGGTAGGGATCTCGTGCTTTGGGGATAGCTGAGATATATCCCACTAAATATCACAATCTACCATCTGGAATGCCATAATATATATATATATATATATTTATATATTATAATATATTGTTATATAATCAGTTGCAAGCTACAGTACTCACTATAAATTGTTCTCTTCATGGATGGTCCCTGCACTCGTACAAGAAGGCCAACGTGGATTTACAACTCCTACAATTCACTCGTCCTTACAGCCTTGCAGTACCATGTGATGCGGGGCATTGAGGATTCAACAGCAACAATTGCTCATATTCTTACTGGTGCCTAGTATGGAGTGGGGGAATGAGGTATAATATCCATAACAAATTATAAAGAATAACCCATTAACCATCATCCCCCATTCCCCCATTCCCTACTCAGCACCAGTAAGTATTGGACTAAAGCATCCTTTTCGGCCCCAATCGTCTTTTTCGCGTACCGCGTATCCATTTCTATAAGCAGCTACAAGCTCCATACGAGTCCTTTTTGCAGCACTTTTTCTCCCTGGCGGGAGTAGAAACTGCAACAAGCGACAAGCCAATGGTTGGTTGTAACAGTATTTGATGATAGCTACAATGCTGGAATAAAAAAGCGATGACAAGCCGATGGCCTTGAAAGGGAACATCAGGATGACGCAAAAAGTGGCGCATTTGTTGATCCGTCCCTTTTGCATATCACGGTCGTCGCCCTTCTTCATAAACCGTTCAATATATGGGATTGCAGAAATATCTCCACCCAAAAAACTAAATAATAAAAAAACGTTGGGAGAAATGAAACACCTTGAACACCACTCAACAAAGACAGACTCACAAGAAGTAACCATCCACTTTGAAGCTTTAACCAGCTTCAACCTCACACCATCCAAGCAGCTTCCTCCGGTCGGAAGTGGATTTCCACCGAGAAACGGGGCATGTCGTCCAATTGCCCAAAGACGGGTGCACTCCATTGATCTGCGGCCAGGGCTGGATGATACGTTGATCAAATGCTGATTTTGGTCTGTAAAATGACTGGGAAGTGCTGGTGAAAGGGGGTTATAATGGTTATAATGTCGATGCTTCATTGATATTTGATGTGCTTCCGATACATTGCTGATCATTGATATAAAGATCTACCGATTATCATTGATACTTTATTGTTGAAATTACTACCGATACATTGATTCTTGGTTGGTACTGTGCTGGTGACTTGGCTGAAGTCTCGGCTCCCAAACCCATGCATTCCAACAAAGTCGACAGCTTGGTTTCCACCTCAAAGCTGCCAGATGTCAGCTGGATTCAAAGGTGCCAAACCTGAGATCCTTCAGCCTTGATCGGTGCTTAGATCTCCTTTCTTGTTGGTTCAAGTCATGTCCCATCATTCCTTCAAGAGCTATTTCTTCTCCAACTTATTTCCGTAGTCTACTTACCCTCTGGTAATTTAACGTAACTATAGAAAATCACCATTTTTAATGGGAAAATCCACTATAAATGATCATTTTCAATAGCTATGTTAGTCATTACCAGAGGGTACCCTCCGGCCATGGGGGATCTCTCATGAAAATCCCCCCATTTCAATGGGAAAATCATCGATCTGAATGGGGGATGTTCCAGCCATGTTTGACAACGGACGGTAAATTCGCCCATCCGTTGAGTACTTACATCCCTTATTTCATCCCAGTAACAGATCCACCAACTATAATATCCCACTTGTTCATCCCATAAATTTATATTCCACCTAAAAATCCCATATATATATATATATATATATATATTTATATTTATATATCATTGAAGATCCACCAACTCTAACTTTTTCATGTCAGGACATCGCCCTTTTTTTCTGTGGCACGTCGTGTTGCGACTTGGCCAAGACGCCGCGTGTTGCGTCCAGTCGATCTGCGACAGGTCCAAGGGGACCAGCAGAGGCACCTGGCAGTTGATCTATGTGGATTAATACAGCATGTATATAATCAACATGTTATATGTATAGCTATTGTATGTATATAGTATATAGTATTGTATATAGATATTGTATGTATATAATTGTATATAGATATTGTGTGTATAGAAATTGTATGTATATAGATATTGTATGTATATAGATATTGTATGATATTGTATGTATAATTGTATATAGATTTTGTGTGTATAGATATTGTATGTATATAGATATTGTGTGTATAGATATCCTCGAGTTTGTAGAAAATGATTAAAGATGATTGAAGTATTAGCCTATACAAGGCTTCCCCAGTAAATGACACGTATTTGGGATAATTAAACACCTGTCCTAGGGATTTCTACGGGTCAAACCTCAAAATGGAAAGCCAAATCAAGAATATGGGAGATTCAACTACAAGTATGTAATGATTCTGATTCAACCATCAAGAAGTGGCTGAGGACAGGCTTACCAGTTCATGAATTGATCGAGAATCCTCATTAAGCTGGTTAGTACAACCCCAGTCCAAACAATCAAGCAGTAGGGGTGAACTGGGCAAATCTCAAGGAGGTATTTGTTGGTAAAGCTTTATGGCTGTGGTCCAGTCTGTTCACAATGCCACCATTTTCATGTGTTTGTTGGTCATAAAGGTCACATCCCCTGTTTTGCTGCCTGCTTGCCCAATTTGCGTTGCTTCAAGACCCGCTGCTTCAGACCATTCTTTGTATTCTGACACACTTTCTTCATGTTTGAGTGAATTCTGCAAGTCTCCATCTTGGATAACTGGTCATCAAGGAGGCTGCATATAAATACATATACATACGGTGGACGGTTGCAAAATCCACCCGTTGATAAGTGGTCAACCTCCCACTGTTTATAGGCTTTCAACCATCCAAAATTGGTGGTGGTTTATCGGATTTCGCTGGCCCATCCACAGCAAGTCCCGAATCATCCCAAAGATGTTCAGGTTATCCTAAAATCAGCCTAAATATCACAAAAATCCCATCAAATCATCATGTCTCTCTCTCTCTCTCTCTAGATAGATAGATAGATAGATAGATAGATAGACAGATAGATAGATAGATAGATAGGATAAGATTAGATAGGATAAGATTAGATAAGATAAGATAGATAGATAGATAGATAGGTAGGTAGATAGATAGATAGATATACGTATTATATATATACACGTATTAATTATATATATATATTTATTTATTTACGTGTTAATTATATGTGTGTGTGTGTGTGGAATCCCAATGACTTCTCCCAAAATACGGATCCCGGCCTTCCGCAGCGCCGGTGCTACCGAGCCAACACTACCGCGCTGGCGGACCTGATTCTGTCCGAAGCATTGTGTACGGAGAATTTGTAGGAAATGTAGGTATTGTACTGGAGTAGGGATATTGTAGGGATGTTGATTTGGAATTAGGAATGCGTATCAATATGTATCAATTTTTTTATTAGGGATTTAGAATTCATTCTCAACTGCAAAATCTTGGATCAACAGCTATGCAGCGACCCGTTGAATTCTCATCATATGTGACTTCCGAAGAACTGGGAGGGTGGGATTGGGGTTCCAGTTGGAAGTAAAGCTGGCAGAGATCTCAATGCATTTACCCTCTGGTGAACTAACATAGCAAAGGAAAATGGCCATTTATAGTGGATATTCCCATAAAAAATAGTGATTTTCCATTGCTATGTTAGTTCACCAGAGGGTATGGAATTTGATCTGAGTTCCCGCCAACATTGCAAAATCCTTGAGGTCAAAAAACAACTTGTTGTAGGGGCTGGAGATATACAGTAAGAGTTCAGGAGAATCAAAAACAGTGCCTTCCATCTGGATGCAAAAAGATTTTACATCCAGATCTCTCTTACTTCAAAGGACAGAATTTTGGCTGTATCTACATATTCATATATGTATGATTATGTATGTGTGTATATATATATATGGATTTAATGTTTGTCCAGGGAACGTATGACTTCCATAGAGTCGACACAACCCTCATAGACTCCAGCAACCTTCCCCGAAGGCAGGAACTTGGTCGTATGGTTTTTCAAGACTTCGAGATAGGGCCCTGTTCTTTTCAGTGTATGTACAGTAAGCAATATGCTTTGTACGCACCCTCTGGTAATCAAACATAGCAATGGAATGCAACGGACAATTCCCGGCTTCCCCTTCACTTCAATGATTTTCCCCCTGAAACCTTCATTTAGGGGATTTCCCTGGCAGCCATCTACACATCTACCAAACCCTCCCCGCACACACCACCAGTCTTCAAGAAACGTCACTGGCCTGGCTCCTGAGAAAAATCTTGGTGCCCCGGCCCATGCCACCATCACTTCTAGCATGGATTTGTACATGGAATAGCTCTCATCTTTGGGTTCTAACCTCGGAGGCAAGGTCCCAGAAGATATCACTTGAGCCATGAAAATAGATCTATCCGATCCCATGAAATACTGGTTGGCAAGAGGTATCCAGGTATCCCTATTATAGATTATAAAAATACTCAAGAAACCCAGTCAATAAAACCCCGTCTACAAACCCAGGAGGGATATTCTACTAATTCATTTAAGTTGGGATGGTGATTCAACTGGTGGTCCTCCGGGTCCTCCCGGCGCTCTCATCTGTTTTACCATCCATTCGGGGGATGAACATCCCCAAAAGCAACCATAAATAGGGATGTTCGCATCCCATTTTTTTGATGAAAAATCATCTTTTTTATCCCAAAAAAATCCCCAGTTCTTACTGTTCAACTGATGAAAAAAACCCATCATTTTTCGAAGGCCCGAAACCAAGTCCCATTCAACTGGGCTATTGAAAAAATGGCCGTCTCCTGCCAGGTGACTTGCAGTCCGACTGCACCAAAGGCAAGAGATGAAAGAGATCGAGGGATAAATCTAGACCTGGGATCTACAAGGTGGCGGGGTATATACAAAAAATCGAAAAAAAATATGGAACAATATGGAAAACTCATGCTGTCCACAGGAAATGATTTATATAATATAATATATATATATATACGTGTGTGTGTGCATAAATGTTGGATTTTCCGTATCTATGTTAATCTACTGTGGGGCCACAACAGGTTTTATTGATGCATGTTCAGGGACCGCCCACTACAGGGACCCCGGTTTTCATAAGCTTCTGATATACTTTCCATACTGCAGGCGGTTGCCAACTCCAGGGTCAAAAAACGTCACCGAACACTTCGACTGTTGGTCAATGTGTGCTTCTGTTCACCCTGAAACCATCCTGAGAACCAAGTGACTCCACCCAACGATCTCTATCTCCTCCTGCAATGTTCCTTGCACTGTACCTGGCTGCCGGATTGTTTGATCGTAAAAACATGTACGCTGCAAACCCTAGGTTTGCCCGCGGCGAATCCCGCATATCCTTTGAGATGCTCAAATACCTGGGTAGGGCGTAGGGTTTAAGTTTTCTACTTTCAAAAACAACAAACCCTAAAACCCTAAAACCTAAAACCCTAACCCTAAATTAAACCCTAAATCCTGAAAACTTAAAGTCAAAAAATCACTGCGTATAGCCAGTGTTTTCATTCATCCTCTGGTGATAAGTATATCATATTGTTTGGATGTGTTGTTTGTTGCTGTGGGCGAACCCGGGGTTTGGAGGGAACATGTAAAAACCAAACCTGGGATATGACCAAGAAGACTGATGAATAAAGTATAGCCCGTGTGGCTGTGTTTTTTGCCACAAGATGAGACCAACCAACCCCACGTCTGGGGGTCTGGAGGTCCTCATCAAAATTGGCCCAGAACAAGTTTTCTCGAAGTGCTCCAGAATTCTTATGAATTCTTGACATTTCTTGACCCCCCAAGATAGGTAACTTATGGTAACAAACGGTTTGTAACTGAAGGTTTACAGTTGACAAACCTTGGATTTGCGGTGGCGTTTTTTCAGTTGGTTCCCGCCTCCAAAGCGAACGAAGTCTGTTGCAAGGTGCGAGTCCGAGTTTGTCTCCGGCGATCTCTTTCCTGTCGGACGTTCGCTTCGAAAAAAGTGGGCGATTCCGGAGCTTCGTCACCTAAGAGTTTACCCACCATTTCGACTGGGGATTTCTTGGACGTGATCTTTGGTGAATGGCTTCACAAATTTTATGATCGGATCCGGCGATGACCCGCCATTTTATCAAGGGGGGAATTGATGGTTTTTTATGCACTTGTGAAGTGCAGGATTTCCAAATGTGACACCGGCTGGCACCAGAACAATGATAGACCCAGCCTCTTGGATCTCTCAAACTCCCAAGAGAAACCCCAATCTGCAAAGCCCAGTGATGCATGGAATGCAGTTGTGTAACCCCCCAGTTATAGGTCGGCAATCACAATCCTGTTTGGGGTGCTTCAATATGTGTCTTATTTGATGAGCCGAATCCCCACTAAGGTTGAATTACAGGTGGCTTGACCAAAGAAAAAATCCCCACCAAAACATCAGAAATATCATGGTCTTCCTTCCAACCTACCATTGAACCTCCTGGAAAAAGTGTTGCCTCTGTGACTCTTTCATTCATTGATTGAGCTTTACTTGTAACCTCTTGTAAACAAACATAGCTATTGAAAATGATGATTTATAGTTGATTTACCTATTAAAAATGGTGATGTTCCATAGTTATGTTAGTTTACCAGAGGGTATCAAGATTGTCTTTGTGGCATACGATACCTCCAAGTTCAAAGCTCCGCGACCAATTTAAACGGGCCTTGCTTCAGCATTTCGGCGTAGTGCTTCGCCAATTGGAACGTGGGAACTAATTTGCAAATGCCTGGCTCAAAGCGGCGACGAATCGACGAAGACCGATGGATTCGATCGTCATCCTCATATGAAAATTATTCGCTAGTTGACGCTAGTTGACGCTAGCATAAATCCATTGAGTTTTGTCAAAAATGGGGCTGTCAGCTGTCACCCTAGCACTGGTCAGCAATGGTCGCATTTTTAAGGGCCGCCTTGTGAACGCATGAGGTTCAGGAAGTGCGAATGCGCTTCAATGCGATTATTGGATTCAAGCGGCCTTGGAACCGTTGGGAACCGTTGATCATTGACCCCTTGGGAAATCCCGGAAGCCATGGAGGTAGCTGGGAAAAACCAACGAACTAAATGGTGGATGTTCGATTGTCAGGAAACCTGGTTGACTGATGGATTTTCCATGGGTTTTACATCGATTCCCAAGCTGATGGTTGCTTTCCCACTATTTCTTCACTGTGTTTACCAGTTTACCAACAAACTTGCCATCGACACCATACTCATACGACTCATACCAATGTTTGGATCAACCTGCTACTTGACTCATGTACACCTAAACAAGTGGGTTACGACACAACCGACACTTCCAGCCATCTAGTTTTTTTAATGAACCATAAATTTCAGATATCTATGTTTAATGTGTTGTTTCTTATATTTTTTAAAAATTGCTGTACTTTTAACGGTAAGCCTCATTCGAACTCATCACATGTGATCCAGCACTGAGCTTCCCACCAAGGCCGAATTCGTAGCGTATCTGCCTCAATTGGGATCCGAAAAACCCGTGGCTCCATGAGATGGTCCAATCATCCAAAAAGATCCAAAAAGAATTACTGGTTATAGAAAATCACCACTTTTTGGAGGAGTAAATCAACTATTTCTATGCTACATGTTCCATAGTTATGTCAGTTATGTTATAGTTTATCAGTGACAGATTCTCATATTCTGGTTGGTGGTTGAGCCTACCCCTCTGAAAAATATGAGTCAAAAAAGGGATCATGACATTACTGAATGGAAATTCATCAAATTCCATGGTTCCAAACCACCAAGCAGATGGGTAAAATCCTACTACAGTATATAAATTTGCAAGAAGAGTTGAAAAGTCATATCTTCTCCGCATCTTTTCTGGGGGATTTAATGGTTCTTTTCTTCTTCCTTAGCCGCTTAGCATCGCGAAACGCACGCAGCCCCGAATGGCATGGCATGGCATTGGCCGCCTGCAGGACATTGCCAATCAAAGGTAGATCCCGCCTCAGAGGTTTTTCGAAAGAGGGAACTGGATCGAAAATGGAAAAAAAAATGGATATACCCATCATATCCCATCATTATACCATGGATATATATGGATATATCCATCATTATTGAATGAAACTTGGATTTATCTCACCATTTTTGATAGGTAAACCATCTATAAATGGGCTATGTCCCATGGTTATGTTAGTTTACCGGAGGATATCTGGAAAGATGATTCCAATGATGAAGGATTTTTTTCGGTGATTCCACATATGTTGATGCGCTAAATGTGTGATGAAAAAACAGAGACATCACTTTGTGGACCTGTCTAAAGATGTGAGCTGGAGCTCACATGGGGGGGTTATCTTCTGCAGAGATGGAGAGAAAAGTAGGTTTCTACATGGTTCTACCTATGGTTATCGTTCTGAGTCAATGTGATCATATCTGATCATATCTGATCTATCTAGATTTAGATCGAGATCTCCCATTGGTGGATGCTGCAGGAGTTTTCTTGATATCATGGAAGAAGATTGCTACCGCTCAGTGGCTAGTTCCACAATCCGCAACGGAGATTCTGAGCTCATCTCTGGTTGTGTCGCAATGGATACAGCAATTCGACCCAAAACAGATGGAGATTCCATCAGGTCAAACAAGATGATTGGCACCAATCGGAAAAACAAGGTGATTAATTATGATTCAACTCAGAATTTAACTTGCCAAGAATTCAGAATCATAATATCTAAATATGGACATGAATATTTTACTGACCCCAAAAAACAACATCTTCACTGCCATGCAAAGTACCCTTGCCTCTGCATGTGACCTGCACATTAGCCATGCCCGTGCGCAAAGTAAGCTTCCCAGCTGGTGGAGCGTTTGGAAAACTGAACTGTAGTAGCCTTGCCTGAGATGCGCTTTTTTATCGAAGGGTGATGATATATCCTAACAAGAATTGATTATGAGATGATGTATCTACATCTATTACATCTATTCTATAATATATATATATATATATCTATCTATTCTATTCCATTCTATTCTAAATTCTATTCTAAATTCTATTCTGTTCTGTCTATATATAGAGTTAAAGCACACAACATGGCAGCCGGTGCCGTGCCTTCTACGGGATGTCGCTGCCGATCGACCAAGCCCAAGCAGAAGGAAAAAGACGGATGTGAAATCCCTGTGGATTGATGACCATCCCCTAATTATCTAATATTCATGTGTATATTAGATATAATTATGTATGTATGATACATATATATATATATGATATAGTATATATATATATGATATATATATATATCATATATATATACTATATCATATATATACTATATCATATATATATGTGATTATGTATACCTTTGGACCATGGCACATCTGTTGAAGCTGATTTCCAAGTGTTCTAATCCCCAGAACGCCAAGCCACGGATTCGACTCGGGAAACGGGAAGGGCTCTCCTTCGGGGAACCATGGATTGGCTGCATCAAATGACCAATGGTGATTTAATGGTGATTTAATGGTGATTTAATGGTGATTCAATGGTGACTTAATGGTGATTTAATGGTGATTTAATAGTGATTTAATGGGAATATAGTATGGGATACCCTCCGGTAATGACCATTTAATGAATATCTAATCAATGGCGGCTTAATTGGAATATTTCATGGGATTACCCATGGGAAAATCAATGGGATGATAATCCGCTGGGATTCCCTGATGGCAAATTGGATGGTTTAAGGGGTTTCCCAATACGAAGAAACCCCCATCTGAATGAGGGCATACATATATGATCATATATGGATGAATTACAATCCATACTGTAAGAACAGATTACGCAGCTACTAGAAAATCTGAAAGTAGCTAGCTGTGGTTTTGATTCATACAGGGTGTTGATTAATACAATAGCCAGCATTGAAGCCTCGAAAACTGGCCGGATTCCAAGAAACTCTTGAAGCTCTTGGTCCATCTGTAGAAAGATATCCGCCATTCAAAAAGGGATCCAAGCAAGACCAACCTGGTACAGTAATCATTTAATCCGTTGTACATTGGTAGAGACTTGCTTGGAGTTGATTCCGCAACATAAGTTGCCCCGGCTACTCTTGATGAGCAGTCAAGAAATAGCTACTGTCACCACGACAGTTGTCCCTTCAGAGATCACTGCAGCCAAGTCTACCAAGGTTTTTTGCGGTTTACATCGGTTTACCATGGTTTACCCATGACCCTCTCTTCCTAATCTACCCTGGCACTGGAAATTTCCATGGCTTTTTTCAGATCATCATAATGACGGAATATTGACCATCTGGATGCTGGGGATCGCCAGGCTCATCCGTCCTACCAGATGTGGCACGTACTGGACTGCTCGGATTGGCAAGCCCTGAAGCAGCGGGGTTTCACCAAGGGGATGGGTCATGTAATTTTTTCCGGGGTACCCTTTAGGTGAAGCCCTTTTAAAAGATGGTAAATGGATGTTCCCTGAAAATTGTAGGTATTGATCCATAGTCACATAGACGATGGAAAGTAGATTTGGATGCAAATGTTAGACTCAGAAATTAGATATCTGAATCTAAGTAATATATACCTCATAAATCCGAAAATAAAGGGAGTATGAGGATCGATAAAAATTACGTATCTTAATAACCTTGGTGTTGTTTGAGATTTGTCAGGCAACCTAAGATGGGCAATGATCCGTCTCAGTGGTATGGGAGAGTTGCAACCACAATGCCTGGCAGGATGGGGGTTCACTAACAAACATATGGCAACCAACAATGATCATCGTTCTGAGTGGTAAACTCGAGAAAAAAAACTATCCAGTTCTCAAAACAAAAATGGTCTTAGAAACTGGATAGTTTTGATTTGAAAATCATCTAAATATGATAGTAACTGGATAGTTCAAGAATGAGATCACCTTCGTTTGACGGACCTGGTGCTGTGCGCGACATCTGGCGCCGGTGCCCAGTCGGCGGAGCTGCTCTTCCTCAGAGTCCTGAGACGTGTCTATAGATATAAATAGACATATATATATATATATAGTGTATGTATATATATATACACTGTATCTATATATATATATACAGTGTATATCTATATATATATACAGTGTATATCTATATCTATATATATATATGTTAAGTTTATCTATTATTATTGTATCTATAAACATTATATATATATATTACATGTGAGCTTGGGGTATGGAATATTTTGTCTGTACGATCTCAACATGGATCGGTCAGGCGATTGTATTCCTGCAGTTCCCCTCTGGCCATCAAACATGGTGGATTTTCCACATGTCTGCCATCATCATCCCTACTAACATCCCTATTCTTGTTGGTTAAACCTCCATTGGTAACAATTATTAACCATTATCAACCATTATTCACCATGATTCATCATTATTAACCATTATCAACCATTATTCATCATTATTCATCATTATTAACCATTATTCATTTGTTGTTTACCATTATCAACCATTATTAACCATTATCACCATTATTAACCATTATGCATCATTATTAACCATTATCAACCATTACCAGTAGTACCGCACAAGGCGGTGGCGGAAGTTTCAAAAATAGGAAACCTATAGGAGAGGTTGGTGGTTGTGAATGAGGGATGGCAGAGCGAAGCCACTGATGGACCGAAAGGTGCTTGAG
>Ga0126342_10000373_pt1 | contig 46483 bp, 62 predicted proteins | sample Cyp1metagenome_FD_92528 | JGI IMG/M metagenome (GOLD analysis project Ga0126342, IMG submission 92528) | Coral microbial communities from Lord Howe Island, Old Settlement Bay, Australia - Cyphastrea 1 metagenome | ecosystem: Host-associated > Invertebrates > Cnidaria > Coral ...
CAAAAAATAAAACAAATACAAAACACACAAAAAAAACACATTTTTCAAATCTATTTTGCACATAACTCTGATTTCCCAGACTTCCAAACCACCAACCCAAACCGCCATATAAGTATAACCTGACCTCAGGTGCCTTGAAATGAGTGTGCCAACCAAAAATATCAAAAAATGGCATCCGGGTTTTGAACCCGCGACTAAAGAATACCAAAGGTTGCTTGTTTGCCATGACCACTGTCACATCACTGCTTACATTGCGCGCCATGGTCTCCTTGATGGCATCCAATGAGCTCATCACCTCATCCATGTCTTTGCTCCACTGCGTCAGCGCAGCCTTGTAGGGACGTGGCATCTGGACCCTGTGGGGGACCTTCCAGGAACCATCAAGATCCCATGTTTGAAGACCCATCAGGGAGGACTCCATGGTGTTCAACCGATCCCGCATTCAGGGGCCTCAGCATCCTCTTTGGCTTTCTGTTTTGCCTGCAACTTCTCCTCAACAAGGCAATGACCAAAAATGGACCATTTTTATGTCATCTACAAACAGCTTGGAATGCCCCAAACTTTCAGGCCATAGACTTCGACAAAAGAGTGAACTCCAGGCTTGACGATGGCTGTAGCTCCAGACCGTCAACTCTACTCCGCTGAGCTCCCAGACATCGGCGGCTTCTAAGTGCTGCCTCGCTTCCGCCACCTCCAAGTTGTGGTCTCTCCATCACTAATGCCAAATGCCCAATCTTCACAGAGTCAACATACATGACCAGTTGTCATGTGGTATATGGATGTATATGGTAAACCCAATGATAAACTGTCCTCAAATGCATCAGAAATGGGTGGTATGAACCATCCACTCCAGTTTCAGTACCCACCTGAGCGGAGAAACCTTCGTCTTCCGCCTCCTCTTCCTGGTTTCCGTAGAGACACGCAAAGTCGCCTGGCTGCTTGGAATGGGGGCATCATGCCACATCAGCAACATCTTAGAAATGCTATTCTTGGTCATCTGTTTTTGCGAGGATCTTGGGCGTAAGCAAATGAAGAAATTAGGTTGAGGCAGGTTTAGGATAGCCAGATAGAGCTAGCATGTCCTCCAAAAAGTATCTCGCAGCCAATCTTTGCCAGTGGTGCTCAGCCCAATAGTGGGCTCAGAAAGCCAACCTTTCCCATCGTTGGCATCCTCTGTTGCAGCCAGCTGAACAGCTTCGTCCTGCGGAACTGAGCCATGGCAGCCATGAAGTCACCTGGTGAAATCTGGTGAGTCCAGCTGCATTTTGGCATTTGGGGATGGGTCAAAACCCTGGTACCTAGTGAACCCCAAAATAGCTGGTAAATAGATGTTTAGCATGAACTATCATGAACTCACTTTCTCCAAAACTTGGAGGATATGAGAAGCAAGCTCCAAGCGTCCGTCACCGACATCCACGGATCGTGTCGCACATCCAATTTCGCTGGCTCCTCACCATGTTTCTCTCGCAGTACTTCACGAGTCTCACCCTTGGCACAGCACAGTGTTGCAACGATTTGTCCCCAATCTTTGAATGGCACATGGGTTTGATTCCACTGGTTCCTCGCCATTTTCCCTCGCAACATGTGCAAAGATCATCGAAGATCCAGGTGGGGCCTTATTTCTTCCCAAATTTTCAGACGCCATGTGAAACTCCAGGCCCAACCCCAACCATCCAGCTGAGCCTTATTGGGATCGACCCATTCAAAGAGGGCGCGAATTTCTTTTGCCTGGCAGATTGGCACATCTTGATCTCCTCAAAACAAAAATGTTCCTCAGGTTCCACAGGTGTCCAACATCTTCCAACAAAAGTCACTCCTTTTGACCGTTTGACCCCTGGAGGGCTGTCGACTTAAAGTCCAGCGCCGTTGGCATTTGCACAACGGGATGCTATTTGTCCCAAGATTCGTCACATCCAACAGCTGCTGTGGCGACGTGCGCAAAGGCGCAATGAAAAATGTCCACGGGGGTCAAAGTGGGCGAGACGCATCACAAGCATAGCCGATCAAAAGATCCCAAAAATCTGAAGGCTGTGATTCACCAAGATCACTGTTCGTCCACTTTTGGACAGAAGGTCCTAAGGTCACCTCTCATGGTTTCAATTTGCGCTATCAAGCTGCAAGGGTTTGGTTCCCATCAGAGCATGCATTTTGCATCTTTGCATCTTCTTGGAAGTCTCTCGCGTTGGGCGTACTTGTAGATCTACCATTCTTTCACGGCTTGATCGGGGTTGGTGGGGTCACCAAGGTGGCATCATTCAGTAAAAAAACACCCGGGCAACGAATCTGCGGTCAAGAGATGGGTGCCAAATTGTTGCTGTGCGCGACTGAGACATGGCTGAACCGGAGTGTGAAACCAGTGTGTGAGTCCTTCAAATATCGAACATCTCCAGCATTTCGGGAAGTTTTAGGATTGATCGGATGCTAGTTCTTTCCCACTCCGGTACCAGAATGCCTCAGCATGGATACAGTATTCCAGATGTCTCTTTGCAAATCTCGTGTCTATTTCCACAAGCCATTGGGGTCACTGGGCAGGACCACTATTCTGTGGCCACATCATAGGCACCGGCATCCAATTCGCCTGGTTCGCTTCCATGAAGACCTAGGCAGCAAGGACCAGACCACTGAAACAACATCGCTGCATGGACTGAGGCATCCGGCTCCTGCAGTCCCAGCCAGTCCTGTCGTCATTTTCTAAAGATCAGTATGGGGGTAAACCATGGTAAACAATGGTAAACCTCTGCTCCATCCAAATCTGATTACGATTGAATTTGGTGGGACCAGCTTCAAGGCAAATCCACCTTTTCAGTACTCCAAGCCACATCTTGCAGCGTCCTCCAAAAGCAATTGGAGGAGGATCGTTGCCGCCTTTCCCTTGGCAAGCCTCATCCAACCGAGGAATCCGCATGATTTGGGTTTGAACACTCCTTGATTTGTAGCAACTGCGTAACCGTGTCAGGACGAATTTCTAGGGAGGTGCACAAAGCTGTATCAAAAGACCAGCACTAGCTAGACATTGCCAGTTGCACGCCGGAAGTCTCCTGCCTTTGGAACGAATAGAGGAAGCCCTCCATACATTTGTGTAAAACGCCTCAAATTCGCTGGTTTCCAGTGGCTGAGGCTTGCTGACTGACTGCAAGTGGTGTTACGTACACAGAGAATCTAAAGCATCGGAATATACACAAAAAAACAAAAAAAAAACATGAGTGAAGCAGTGAAGCCCTATCCTGCTCCAGTACGAAGTGCGTTGGCCCTACTGGCCTTCATAGACCAAGACTGACGCTTTTGACAGGTAGCCCAGTGCCCAGTACCAAACATCCCATAGCCAAGACACGGCATGTGCATCACAGGCATTGGCATCATCTGCGGCATCATGGCTGGCTGGGCGCCAGCTGGAACCGCTACCTTCACGGTCCTAGGCTCTGGGGAGGACCCCCAGCTTGGTTCGGGAGGGGCCCCAACAGATTTTAAAGGCGATCGAAAAAAAATGAAGAATCCATGATTGTAAAGAGGGATCCTGGGATCGATCATTTGCTGGGGATTGAAATTGCTATTGCCAAGAGTCATCTCCGAGATTGATGGTGATGTGTTTTTTGTTGTTGTTGCTTCATCAGTGATATGAGAATATGTGAAACTATGGACTTTCCCATCTATGGTCAGCATGGGACATTGTATGGTGAGTGTACAGTTTGATCTATGATCTGGTCGTTTGGAGTCTGAATGCACAAGCTGATGAAGCACTGAGGGGTCAGGGGTCTACCATTCTGCCGTTATGTCGTGACCGTATCTCCGTAAGTCCCAAAATCGTGACATCGAACCGAAACTGCTGCGAAACCAAAGCGATGTTGGCCGAGCTGCTCTTGATTCTGCTCGCAAGGCGCAGGCCCTGACCGGACAGCGCAGTTTGCAAATTCACAGAACTCTGAACTCTGCAAACGTCAAGAATTACATTGGCGTAGGGGTCAGAAATGGACTCCTGGGTTTTGAATGTGTGACATCCGCCTGCTTCCTTTACGATGCTGGTTCGGGGGTAAACCACACACAATTCCTCCCTCTTGTCAGCCACGAAAGACTTACGATCACCAAAACCGATCGACCCTCTCGGAGAAAATTCTACAGTCAGCCCTCTCAAACCTTGCTTATGTCCATAGGCGAAGAATGAAAAGCACTCAATAAAACCCATATTATACACTGTAGTCACAATATTTGGTCTTGTCCAAAAATAGTAAATGCCCCAAATGGCAATTTCTAACCAGAGAAATGATGCTTAACCACCGGGTTTATATGTGTATATGTATATATATACAATCTATACAATATATACGATCTATATACGATATATACAATCTATACAAGATATATGTATGTGTATATATATATACATATGTGCAAATATCATATATATATATATATATTGAATACACATATATATATATATATACACATTTATATATATATATATATGAATACATATGAATATATATATATATAGATAGATAGATAAGATAGATAGATAGATAGATAGATATATATATATATGAATAGATATCAATATATATATATATGAATAGATATCAATATATATATATACATATGTAGATGTGTATATATTATATATTATATATATAGGGTCAAAAAATCCTACAGTTGGACATCCCACCCGGCATCCGGCAGAGATTACCCAGGCCTGCCGCAGGTTTCGGTACAGCAGCTGGCGGCTCCTGCAAATCACAAAAAAACACAGCCGTACACATCAACAGTGGCTTTCAATGCTCTGTGTGTATATCGTATATACTGGGTATATATATATATTGTGTAGTTTATATCATATGTTATATATTGTATTACTTATATTATATTATATTATATTATATCATATTATATTATATTATATTTTATCATATCATAATATATATATATATTATGTATTAATACAATTCAAAATCTCAAACCCCAATCGATCATGTGTGTTGGTGCACCTATGAGTCAGGCCCTTGTGACCCAGCTGGCCTCACTCTGACGCCGGCCCCTAGCCTTGCCAAAGGTCAAGCTACCGACATGGACAAAGAGTCAATTTGATACATAATATATATATATATGTATGTGTATATATTTATTGGGAATGGAATACGTGGGATTTCATGAGTTAAGGACATGTCAGCTTTTTAGTAAGTGTCAATCAAAGTGCACTGTAAATTTTGATGATTTCACCATATTTCACCCATGAAATTCTCAGTTCAATTGATGGAATCATCTCATGTTTGCTTTGATCCGGCTCCGATATGGCCAACTTGGGACGTCCTGGCCTTTCCTTTGCCCGGCTGTGGCCTAAGCGGCGCATCATGGCCATTCCATGATTTTCCAGCTATCGATCACTGGACCGAGCCTACATGTCCAAAAAACATTGACATGAACGCCTTCACCTCTGCATAATGTTGCCATACAACATACCAAGCCACTACCGTGCTCACAAGATTTTGTAGGGTGCACTCTGAAGGAGAACCCTGATCACGCTGTTCAACCAGTCCAAACTACAAGCATCCTATTACCCATCTTGCACTGACCACAACTGACCTAGCTTGAGAATTTGAAAGAATATCTCAAGTAGGCTGGGCCGTTTCGAAGGTTACTTGTTCATGCGAAGATGCCTATTGTCTTCAGAAAAGTTATGTACGAATGCGAGCCTGTCAAGGTCTCCCTGCTGTGGTTGCTGCGGCTGTTGCGGCTGCGACTTCTCAAAGTCCTTCCGCGATCCTGTCACAGTACGCTGCGCTTCTTAGCTGAAAAACGGTGCAAGGATAGAAACGCAGAATCTTGCTGCAACGAGAAGAACAGATCGAAATCAAACCAATAACTCATATCTTACCATGTATATATATATATATATATGTATATATATATAAATATATATATGTACTGTGTATATGTATTATCTATTTAAATTTTATTTACTTATTTACTCATCTATTTATTTATGCACTTCCATCCGTTCCAAGCTGCCACGGTCCAGTGTTCAATGGCACCTCGCTTGCGGTTGTTCCGGCCGCCCCGCCGCCGCGACTTGCCCAGGAGGACTGGCTCCTTGCAAAAGGGTTCTCCAAAAAGTGTTGAGAACTTAAAAGGCTGCAAGGAATGTTACAATCATCAGAGAATTGACACGGGCGACAAACGGGTTGCTACGTGAAGTTGTCACGCTGCTCCTGACCCTCAGGAGCATCATCATCGTCGTCCTCCTGGTAGCGCACGGGAAGTCGACTCTACCGATGTTGTAAACGTGATAGCTATTTTTAATAAACCGGCCTTTACAACCCATTTATGGCAATATTGGGGATGGTTTCCTAGTAGATTAAAACGCATAAATGGCTATTGGTAAGATAAATCATGTTGCGGGCAAGTGTCTGACACTTGAGGCTAAAACCAAAGGTATTTTAGGCGAAAATTGAGCATGTCCTCGATGTTCATCTCTGCTTCTATCTACAATCTATATGGTGGTTTCCTGAAATAGGGGTACCCCCAAATCATCCATTTTAATGGGATTTTCCAATATAAACCATCCAGCTATTGGGGTACCCCCATTTATTGAAACTCCTATATCTAGATTCGAGAAATTTCCGAACGTCAATCGGCCGCAGGACGAAAACGAACCCGCTCCTCTTCAGTCCGACTCACTAAACCCGCCTGGCCACAACTTGAGAGAGTTGATCCCTAGTTCCCTTCATGACCAATGGTTAATAATAATGATGGTTAATAATGATGGTTAATAATAATGGTTATTGACCAACAACCACCTTCCAATTCTGAGAACCTGCCAATCCTCCAACCCAACCGCTCCCAACCAATCCAGCCATAGCCTGTTGTGGGCGCGCTACTGGTTTTGCCTAGCAGCATGCGTGAAGGCCACTCTCTAAGCGATGTGACAGTGGCGCTTTTACCACGACAATCCTAAGCCAATCTATGTCCACATTGACTGTTCATAAGCATGGCAGATTCATCCTCGAACTGGCAATCAAACAGGTCTGGCAAGGCCGTGTTTCTGGCTGATGCAAATCATGCTGGGATCCCGTATCTGTGGTCCAGACTAGACTTGTTGCACTTTACGTCACCACAAGTCATACACCCTGAATGTTTGTCAAGGTCCATTGCAGGTCTGAAAGCATGCCCTCAAGGTCAACAAATCGCCCTTTTGGTGGACAGTGGAAGGGATGATCCATGATAGACTCCATCTATGTTCTTACTTGAGAGCATGGCGGACCTCATTTCGCCCACTGTCAAACGTTTCTTTTTCGCATCGCAACAAGTGCTCTGCAATGAAAAAAGATCTGCCTGCATGTTGAGCAAGCTCCATTTGAAGGATGAATATTTGTTGTGGGCTGCAAACCCAAAGCAAAAATATGTCATCTGAATGTAACAAAATGTCGGGATATGTTACCTCCAGGTCGGACATCCATCCTCTCCCCGATCAATGCACAAATGGCCAGGGATGAAAACTTCTAGCGCCACTGCAAGCTGGGCTTTGGCAGGCTTCAAACGTTGAGGATCTCTCCAGCTTTGCGGGGGCCAATGGCGGTTACTGAGCAAACTTTGATCTTTCAAATTTAAAACCCAATTTGGGTCGAAAATCTTCCAACATAACCAAAACATCACTGGTTTTCGTCTGGGAAACCCTTCGCAAACCATCTGCGGCCAAGGTAGGGTCCAGCACAGGCCAGACCCTGGAGCCAGGCAGCAGAAACCCGATGAAAAGTCTGGTGAAGTGGCAGTCCCTTTTCCCCCCGGCCCTCTGATATTAGACTAATATATGATTTGATACTGGTATGATAATATACAGGAACATTACGTGCCCCCTGAAAATCTTGGTTTAGTCTTGTACTGTCTTGAATCTATTCATGTTTGGTTCCCTGATTGTGGGTGTATTGCTAGGAGGATGAGGATGGGGTGATAAACAATTCCAGTTGCTGAATGGGCTCGTTTGAAAACAAGGTACCGCATCCCAAATCTACTGGGTTGATCATGGCAGGTTTCTGCATGGCTGGCTGCCCGCTTCAAAGGGTTCAGATTCGAGCAGGAAATAAAGATATAGAGACATCTGAACCATTTTTGTTGACAGTAGATGTTTCTTGCAAAAAATGGAATTGGAATGGGAGAATGGGAAATCCTGGAATGCAATGAACAAGTTGCAACCTTGTATGATTTAAAAATCAATACACTTAAGCTGACAGGTTCCATGACCATCTACATAGCACCGTCATGGCACCGCGGTGACGTGGTGCTGTCTTCCACGGGTAGGTGGAGCGCCAGGCTTGGGCTCGGCATGGGCCACCTGCGATTTGAATGGAGTAAGCGGTGGATTCAGGGATACCATATTTTCAGACATACAACCTATCTTTCAGGAAATTAAACTTGTCAGATGGTGTCAGTGACAACACCAGTAGCAAGCGGCGAGAGACGCCTTTAAATGGGACTGCTGTATGTGTCATGAGACATAATCCACGACCGTTTCGTGAAAAGCCGTGGGGCACCTCTGAGTAAAGCTTCCAATTATCCCACACCAATTCCATGGCACCACTGCTGCGGTGCCCTCCTCGCAGCTTTTGGAGATTTGCATGACTCTTTCAGGTCCAACAAGTCCAACGAATCCAAAATTGACACATAGATTGGCAAAGCTGAGGACAAACCCACTATCTTACTTCGCTAATCTTCACTATATCTATATAGATTATATAGTGTTCTCCTCTTGAAGAATGCTGCAACAGCACGACCCGTTATTTTGAGGATTACCAAAGTGTTGTCTGCATCAGCCTTGGTCTCAGATTGCTCATGGAATCTCAGGGGTGTGGCGCAAAATTGTTGAGGGGCCACCATCTTTGATATCTTTGGCTCCTGGAACTTTGTTCACATCCGCAAACTTCTTCAAAATGGGCTGCAAGGCCGGATATTTGGACCGTGGCATCGATGGGAACAAATGATGTTCCAATTGATATTGCCTAGGACAATTCCGGGCCACTGGAGCCCTGTGGCCAACCGCTTACGGCCCGTTACGGCTTTACAGTACTCCCTGCGGCCCAGTTGCATCCCTCCCCAGAGCCACTTGCTAAAGGGGTTTCTCACAGAGGCATCGCGAGTGCTTCGGAATTGGTTGTCTACGAAGTCAGGGTTGAAGTTCTCAAACCTTGAAGGTTAAAAATCAGTCATGGCAAATCTTGAGTTGATGTCAGCTGAGCTTGTGTGGCAGAAATATACGGAAATGGAGCTCAATGGTTCAACTCAACCACTCAAAATACTGGAATTCCTGTCGATGGTTCTTCAAAGTGGGCCAAGTGACATCTCTTCTGACTGGTGCGTGGCAGTGGTGATGATGGCCGTGATGAGGCCCGAGAGTAAGATATAAATTGGGATGATATGCCAAGGGATCAATGCAAAAACCTCAGATTAATGCGTTGAAGGGCATGCTCGATCCACCCAACAAGAAACCTCAAGCTGAAACCGGAAACCTGGAAATCCAGACATTTCGAACAACTACAGTAACTACCACCCGGCTATGGCGATGTCGAGTCGCCAAGGTCCAATGGATGGCCAGGAGGACAGCCTCTGTGATCGCCCCTTTCCGCGGTTTTTTCTTTCTCCTCGCTGAAACATGCTGAAACCATTCTGAAAGCATCAAATCAGGGCGAAGAATTCTTTAAAAAGTCCTGCGAAGGCGAAGTGAAGTGAAATCAAAAACAAAATAAAGTATATAAATAGAAATGAACCAGCCATCCGATCAAGCACTGCGCGATCAAGCAATATGTCCATATTTTGCAGCTGAAGTTCAACTCATTCCATAGAACTTTGATGGAATCAGTGCGCCAAACAATGAACCTCAGGAGTCCGGGGACAGGGAGTCTATGCAATTCTGTCACACTTGACAAACACGGCTGTAGATACAATGTATGTTAGTGACAGAAATAAGAAAGTCTTTTCTAGCTCACACGGTTCATACACCGAACACATCCACGAAGATATTTTGCTTGAAGCGCACAAAATATGTAACACACCAAGTGGTTCCTGGTCCTCAACGGCATGTTTCCCTGTAACATGTTGAGATTGGAGAGAGTGTGCCAAGTCGCAGCATCGAAAACGATAAGGGAACTGTGAGATGCTGGATGCGCCTGGACCACGCGACTGGACAGCAGCACGAGCATGCGCAAAAAGGGAAAGCAAAATTACCAAGTTTCAAGAGTTTCACTTGAGTTGCAAAGGTGAAAATGACAGAAAAGTGTCTAATTCAAAACTCGATTTCTCAAACCCTACAATAACAATTAGGGTGGTCACTCAACCTCACAGTGTGGCTTCGGGAAACTCATTTGTCCATCTTTCCACCCCGAGCCCGACCTGTGCCACGAATCATTCTTTGGATCGGGCGCGCGCACGAAGAGCACAGGGTCTGTGGCGATGTCCTCATCAACGCCGATTTCGTTCGTCATGGCGTGGTGCCTCAGGTTTCAATGGCCCCTCGGAGACTTTTCGCACCGTTTTCGGTTTCAAATGTTTCAAGATGAGCCGTGGATCAAATTTGGATCCAATTTGGTTCGTTCTTGCAAGTTTGGGTTTGCCATTTTTCCAGAGCTTGCATGCGAGAGGCTTGTTATGCTTGTCAGACCACCAGAGTGGAGACATGCCTGCACAGAGTGGTCCCATAAACCGCATCCTGTCCGCAAAGCTATCCACGCCGTGGATGTAATCGTGAGCCAACCATCCTGCCTGACAGCTGAAGCTGGCAGGGACTGTATGGCATCGCCTTTCTACAGTCGCGTGGGTTGGAATCTGTGCTGCCAGTAATACAAAACTGCCAGGATCTGACAATTCCACTGGTGATCCACCAAGATCAAGGGGTTGAGCCATCTGATGGAAAAGTCATTGATCACCATTTATCACCATTTTTTAGATTCTGATCATTTTCCCTCAGTGCAGCCATGGCCAGGGCGCAAGGCGCTTCGCGCCTGGGTATTGGCGAGGGCCAACAACACAACTCCCGCCACAGATGGCCAGCCACCACTACGTGCACAAGCCACGCCCAGTCCCGTGACCAAGGCCCAAATCAGCCACTGGCGAGCCTGTCAAGTCTGTCCCAAGTCATCAATTTGTTGAAGAAAAGCCAACACCACCATCAGTGCCACCACCATCACAGTCATGAACAAGAAGAAGGAGAACAAGCACAAGAACAAGAAAGGCTCGGATGAGAAAGGATCAGAAAGGCAGAATGAATCTCAGAGCATCACTCGTGCCTCAAGAGCCAAGTCTCGCTGCCACCAACCCTCGTCTTCCAGCTTCTTCCTGGCGCTCCATTCTGAAGGTCATCTGATGTCAGGTTGCATTCATCTTTGCATTCTGGTCCTGCCATCATGGCATGTTTCTCAACTCACTGAATCTCCTGAGCTTTCGAAAGCTTCGGGTCAAAGGCGTCACAGGCGAGCACTGGGCCTGGTGTCAGACGCAAACAGAGGAAACCTATATTTGAATATTGGTAAAAATATTGTGTCACTATATCCATATCAAGTTCTTAATACATACAACATAGATAGATGAATGTTTTTGGTGGTAGCGCAGCCCCAAAAATGGGATTCTCCTCACCTCCAACTCATTGGGATTCTTTGAGCGAGGCATACGCTTCATCATCTCTCGTCCTGGAGGTCGTTTCATCCCACTGGATCCCCCAGCAGGAAACCACCATGGCCGCATGGCCGCATGGCCGCATGGCCGCATGGATCCCCCGCCTTTGGCGCTGTGAAAGGCATGCATCACCTCTGTGGCGTCACGGCCATCATAGTAGTCGATCCTCGGGTGAATGCAAAGATGGATGAGATATGATGAGATGCATGTCTCTTGAGATATAACATGATATAACTGAAGACTGCCCTTATTTTAGACCCCAAATAGCGAACTTTCTCTTTATTGAAAAGGCTTCTTTCTTATCTTTGGCGTGACCTGGTGGTGGCACGCACTCACGGCTTTCCCCCTAATTTTCTTTGCGCTTCAACTTGTTCATCAGTTAACCTATAAAAACAAGAAGTCAAACCAAACAAGGGGATTGCTCTTCAGAGTTGGAAAGCATGCAGGCCGCTGAATACCATAAATTGGCAAAGCTCCTGTGGTTTTGACTACCGCACAACTACAAACAGGGAACTCCGGGTGCTGGTTCCCAAGTCTTTCCCTTGACCAAACCTCACAGAAGTGTGGGTGGAAAAGGATGCAAAAGTGCGGCTGTGCCAAGCAGTTGTGTGTGTTCTCCAACAGGTCAGGAAAAAAGATCCGCAAAAATGGATCAACGGCTTTAGAATGTTTTAGATTGACCACAAATGGGTCGAAGTAAGGTCCCCAGGGCTCTTTGCTCCAAATTTTCACCGAGCCTCCAATGCTTTCCTGCGGGATGAGCCTTTCGCCATCCGGACAAATCGTACCACATGTCATCCATGCGGACGTCCAAGCTATTCCGACAGCCTCGGAGAGCACTGGTTGGTTAGGTATGCCGGCTGACAACCCCTTAATGATGAACAATGGCAGAATGGTATCTTTTATGGCTCAATAGACTATCTTGACTGCACTCCATTAGGTTTCCAAAAGGTTGAATCGACAAATATAACACACTCAAATATACCTCATACCATAACATTGGGTCAACACACCAAATGTAAAGGTGCATAATATACGTTGGGTTGGAGAGTTGAATCCCATTGCACAAATCCAGCCTGCAGGTGGACACTCTTCCACCACGCATTCACCATCTTCCTACCGGCAATGCAGAATGCAAGTCACACTCCAGGCATTTCCAGGCTGTAACGGCTGTAACTAAACAACCTTCCTATGGTCACATGCCACTCATCTGATGCTGACCCGCCTGGCAGTTGTACTGCGAGCCTTCAGGCGCCGGTTCCTGACATCAGTGCCCCACATGTCATGACGGATTGGAGGTATGTAATCGGTCCAAGAATCTTCTTATCATCATGATTGTGCTTATTTCCAAATTATATACCATCATTGCTGATATCTATCCAAAGAATATTAGTGAAGTTTCTTGGAACATTTGGAACAGGATCAGCACGAAAATCTGCATCCTCCGTTGCTCCCCCCCACCCGATCCACCCGTTCCCCATGCCGCGCCTTGGCTGACGGAGGGCCTTGATATCGCCTCACAAAGGCGCTACGCCGCGGCACTCCTGGCAGTTCAGAATCCGCCTGGGAAAAGATCTTGGGTAAACCACCACTTAATTCGTCCAATCGGGAAATGTGAAAATTTACCAAGTGTTGAAAAAGGATGGTAAATCTTAGGGGAAAGAAAACTGAAAAATGTGTGTGTGTGTATGTATATATATATAACCTGAATATTCCACAGTTATATTATTCTGTTGTTTAGAGTTTAGAATCTTTCGAAGAGAAGACACTCATCATGCAAGTGTGGCCACTGGAAGCAGGATTACCACGGTCGTTGATTTGGTATAGGCCACGGGCAACAGCAAATGACGATTCTCCACCTGACACCTTTCAATGCATCCTCAGGATTGGTAGAACAATGGCCCAAAATGGTGAGGGTTCATGTGGTCTCACCAAAGTCAAGTTGAAAAAAAATAACACAAGAAAATCAAGTTACCTCATGCCTGAAAGAAAACAAGAGGGCCCGAGTCCCTCGAGCCTTGCCATAGGAAGGTTGGAGCAAGAATCACCTTGGCCAGGTGAAGAGCTTGGAATGGATTGCTGAGTACACAAAGACAGAAATGGATTTCTTGAGATCTGAATTCAATAGGACATGGCACTTGGACATTCCTTTAGAAGTCACAAATCAATCCAGTCAAAGGTGGCAGGTGATAATCCATCAGTGGTCTCTTTGCTGCCATTGCCATCAGTGGTTGGTTCTCAACCCAGCGGCTGTCCCAAGAATCGCCAGCACTCTGCAAGAGGTGACCAAGCTCACTTGCCGCAAGCGAATCATTGCGGGCTTCAATTGCGGCAAAAGCACCAACTAAGGATGTTGATGTACCAGAAACTTTCTGTTTCACCCTGGAGTTCTTGAAGACAGTCTGGAAGCCAATCGATGAATCACCAGATTCTCCCAAGTATGCTGCTTATGGTGTCTCTTCCGTGCAAAACAACAGATCTCAGCAAGATCTCCAAATTTTCGAAAAGAACACCCTGTTTGGTCAATGGTGAGTTTTACCATGCCTTTTGTCCTTTTGTTTTCTCCAAAACAGCTGCACCGTGGCCATGGCACCACTGGCACCGCCCAACCGATGGCACCCCAGGTCACAGCCACCTTGACTGAGGGCTCCGTGGGTGTCGACTCGGCGAGGCGATGGGGTCCAAAATGTCCAGGGAAATCCTGGATCCCAGTATGTGTATATATGTATATATATATAATATATTATATATATATGTATAATTATGTATATGTATATGTATATGTATATAGATATAGATATAGATATAGATATTAGACATATGTCTGCATATTGGTGATAATTCTTGTGTATATATTAGATCATAATTGATCCCATAATGATGTGTATATAGTATATAGATATTATTAGATCATAAATGTGCCCGTATACAATTAATCAGTTGACTGCATGTCTCTGTGTACACGTTCATCAATGTTTTATACAGAATCGTATGACTGTATGACAAAAAAATATGGAAGTGCTCAACAATATCCGTTGCACATGAATCACTACGTACATTGTCTCGAAGTGCCAGCATTGAAATACTACAGAAGTCACAGAGAGCCCCTTTTAAATACCTCAGAAAGGGAAGGGCAATAGCTGCCAGGAATTATTCAAGAGCGTATATGGGAAAACGCAGCCATGGATTGAGCCTCCATCACTCAACGCTCCCTACTTCCATCACTTCCACCAGCATCAGCCAACACTTCTGGGCTGCCCTTGCCAAACGAGATGCCACAGCCTGGGAAGCTCTGGTGTCACCAGGATTCCGGGTCAAAGAAAACTTGTGCACCTTTTGGGAAACTCGGCAATGTTCAACGCCAACACACAATTTCGCACAATGTGAAAGTCTAATTCTAGATGTAATGTAACCAGATGCAACCGTGCTGTAACCCGATTCTAGCGCGCCACAATTTTGCCACTGGTTAGGGCCAAGTCGCCCCTGCCGCGCTCATTGGCTTGGCATAGACATCAATCTTCCCGGGCTTGGAATAGCCGAAGACATCGTCCACCTCAGCCGAGGTTGTGGCAAGATCTCCGTCTCCAGCTGCCACTTACAAACATCCCATTCGCTGCCAAGCCCGCGGCTGCAACATTGCGATTCTGGATGCAAGAAAGCACCGCTAAGCTTTCCGGCCTCAGCTTTCCCGCTTCCAACCCTTCAAATGCAACAACACAAAGAAAATCTCTTATGACAGAATCGACGAGGTTTCTTAGATTTTCTTAGCACGTAGTAGCCTCATTTTTGAAGGGCCCATGTCCATCCGTGTCCCTTGAAGGCTCCATTTCCATCCATTTCCGCTGGGCACCCTGGCCCGAGCTGCGAGATCGGCACGGCCAAGTCCCCACTTTCGGCCTGACAGGTGACGACAGGTGACATGGCGTGGGGAATTTAAAAACATCAGCAGTTGCGGCCGTGCGGCCGCCAAACAACCACTGAGAAACAGAAATCCGAAGTGGAAATGCCATGAAATTGGTGGTGAAATGCCACTTCCAAGCTCACCACCACAGTTTCTGCGATCAATCGCTGCATCTGCACTGCAGTCACCAAAACCTGGCTGAACTCAGCCTGTACCCCCATTCAAATCTTACAGCAGTCCATGAATCCAAAGTACTTCCACTGTGACATCCTGAAGAAGTATCAATCAATTCTTAGATCCTAGTACTATGTATGTACTATGTTGGATTCTTGCATGAGTTGCGGTGCCTACCATAACATGATTGCATGTGATTCTTCGCAGCACAGTTGTTCAGGGGCTGCGGTGAGACACTCTCTGTACCCAGGTCCCTGCTGGAAACATCTACGGTACATTGCCCTTAAATATCACCATTCTGTTTTCTTGGCTATATCATCTATATCACGTGTTTTTGCTAGAACATGTTCAATCATGTTCAATCCCAATTTTTGTTGTATAAATGCGTCCTTCATTCTCGCGGGCATCACCCCGAACATCCCATCTGGGCTCCAGTGCGCGCTGCATGGAGGGCCTGAGCTACAGGAAAGATATGGACTTCATGGGGATCATCATCATCACCACCACCACCATCATCATCATTATCATCATCATGTTTGGAGGGGCACACAGTAGAAGTAAACAACATAAGTGATTGAGAGGGTCTGAGACAGCATCAAATTTAGATCCGCTTTCATGTCTTGCAGGGTTCCATCTCCACCCAAACCTGCTGTGCAAATTGCTAAGGTGTCGGCATGAAAAGCTCGTGGTGCACCTGTGGCACTGGCAAGTATCAAATGGCACGGTGCGAAGTTTTGTGTTCAAACACGGGATTCTTCTAAGAACCCTTTGTTTGCATGTGGAACCCATCGGCTGACCCAGCCGGACATCATTACCTGTGCGCTTTGGGCCTTGTAATCTTGAACTTTTCGCGTTCGGAACTCCGGTGGGATCTTCTTGTCAAACCTCAGGTCATGAAGCTTTGCAGCTACATCGTCCACATCTTCTGCAAAGTCTAGCCACATATTGGATGGAGGCCCAGCGGGGTGCACGAAAGCTAAGTCGGGAAACATCATGGGATTGTGGTATGCTCAGTACTGAATTTAGATCCCAACCAAAATGGAGAAAAAAACATGACTTTCTGTCGATTCTTATGCAAAGTGCCTTGTCTTTGAATGATCTGTGTGCTCACCTGCCTTGAAGACCCATAACCATCTGCTTCTAAAACTGTTCCAAAATGCTCCGGGAGCTTGGATGGCTTCGCGCGAAAAATCACTGTGTTGGACTCAGAGCTGCCCTTGCTGAAGCAGGAGTAAACTCCAGCTAGCTACGGCTAGTTTTCATCAAAAACTTGAGCTGAGGAAAAAAAACTGGAGACGAGGTACATTTGTCTCAGTCAACGCTGGTGCATCCTAGTGGCTTCTTTAAGATCTTGCGCACCGCAGTGAGGTTGACCTGTCGATGACTGTCAATTCACGTGGTAGATCCATAGGCACCCCGCCACGAAATCTGGATGTTCGAGCCCAAAGATCACATTCCGCAGCTCCATCAGAGATCAGTTTTGAAGCCCAGTCCCACTTGTGCCACGTGTGCCACGTGTGCCACGTCGCCTCAACGTATTGCAGCAATGAATTCAAAAGCCGGGCGACCTCACTGTACCTGCAGAACTGCAGTGAAGCCACCGTCACACCTCTCTGATTCTCCCAAAAACTCAAAATAAGGTGGTGTCATAGTGAAAATGACAAGGGTTCTACTATTGATACAGTTTCTACCATTATATACCTCATGTTCGAACATGTTTCAGCCATCTCTTTGACTTAACAGCTTTTGCACGGTGCTTTTTACTGAAACCGCCCATCGCTCGCATCTTGAAATCCGGCGGGGGCCGAGAGATGACGAGATGATGCCCATCTCCACGGCAGATACTTTCGTTGCTGCGAAAGGTCCACATATTGGGAATGAAAAAAAAAACGTTCACACTTTATAAAGAGATCTCCAAAACGTTCACCATCAATTCTGAATTAGCCACTTTTCAACTTTGCCCTTTCGTTCGCCGTGCAGCATCGCAGGTACCACTGCTACAGGCCACTGTATGGGCCCGTTGTGGATCCAACATATCCCAACTCCTTCTGTGGAGACTCTGAACGGGACTTGTTCAAACTGTTCACCATTCCATCCATTTTGTGATGGCGGCCTATATCTTCACTTCCTGAAACACACCAGGTTGTACTGTCGTACTATGTCGTATTGCTTGTTGTATCTTGTTATGCTTTGAAAAGCCGAAGATCCCCCATTCAGAACCCCGGAACGGCCGCTGCGGCGCGTGGCCACGGCTTTTGGCTGAGCTCAACCGCACAGGTGGTAATTCCTCAGCCACGACGGCGCTTGCCAACCGCAACAGCTGGCCAATAGAACAGATTCGCATCCGCGACGCAAGGCTTTAAAAATGCACAGACGCAGTCCACTCTCCGGTTGAAAAGCTCCCCACAATCCTTGCCAAAGACCAAGTAAATGGTTGAATTGTTGAACTCCGCAAAGCAATCTATGAGTCTCTAATCTTGGCTCTTGGGATCCCCAAAACTAGGATGGAACCTCTACTGCATAGACTGTAGATGGAAAAATATAGCTTATATCAGAAGCTACAGGGACAACACGGTCTTAGCATGCTCCTTGTCAAGTCTTGGCTAGCGAGGGGAAGGGTCTGCGTGGCAGGTCTGCACTTGCTTTCGAGCTGGGCAACGGCAGTCAATGACTGCTAAGCCCGGTAGGACGGTCTCCATTATTTAAGCCTTGAGGCCGCTAAGCCTGGCCATGGAGGCCGATGTGCGATGTCACTGGGTCTTAGTCACTGAGTGTGTTTTGCTCAGTCGTCAAAACACGTGATTCCCTTGATCTGATCACATTCAGGTCTGGTTCGCATTGGAGACCATGCACATGCAAAGCCATACGCAATTGAAACATAACTGTCACACGTTTGCGACAGCCATCACGCGTTCGCATTCATCGGGCAATCCAGGAGCAAAAGCTTCACTGACTGCATGGATCTTTGTAAGACCTCTAGCCGACTCATCCCTCTCCTGGACATTCCTGGACCACATTGGCAAAACTATGTTTTGATGCCAATTGGGGTAGGACTTTCATGGTCATCCTATGTCATCCTTATTCGAGCTTGCTGCACTTCTGTGTCCATCCAGCATTCCTCTTGCGAGTGAAGCCTTGAGCTTTGGCATTGTGCTGATTTGAATGAGTCGAGAGTGAATTTCAGTGCCGATTACAAGTATCGCTGGATAAAGGCTAAAACGACTCACGTATGGTGTGGTTCATACTTCTAACTGCACTCAGGCCTGATGCTTTTTTTTTCAACAAGCAGCCCTCTGCAAGTGTCCTTCTGGTCATCCACTCAAAATGATGAAAAATCGCATCAGTTGCTGGTATATCTGGTCTCCAACAGGATTGCCCAAACATCATCTATGACCTTTTCCATGTTTGTGGCACATGGCCAGGTCGAAATGTGTGCAGCTCGGACAGCTGCTTTTGAGCGGCCGCTGCTGCCATACAGCGCGCGGATCATCACGCCTCAGCAGCTGTGGGGCTCAGGCGGTCGTTAAGGTGCACTCCCTGGTACATAGAATGCATAGAATGCATAGCTTATAACTTACAGTTGCACATGTGTGGGGCAAAAGGCCACTATAGGTCCTATGTAGGTTGCAGTGGTAAGTCTACGGCCCCCCAATGACCAATGGGCTCCTCCAACGGGTCTCCCGGCGGCAGCTGCGAACTGTGCGTGTGGAAACTCTACGAGCTTAGCCTGAGGCACAAATAGCCATTGATGCTGTGCCAAAAACGGTCAATCCCTACTTTCAAGTGACAAGGTGTGATCTCCGGGCGTCCACACCAGTTTGGCTGCCAGCCCATCCAGCTCCTGGGGAACAGCCCTGGAAGGGAATGCCGGACGTCTGCAGGTTTTGTTGCAGGTTCTGCAATTCCTGCGGCGAAGAAATCCACCATGCAACTGTTGGATGCTCACGTCAAAGGGTGACAAAGGGTGATCACAGGACAAGTGAACTAAGTGAACAGTACAAGCCGGATTCCGAATTCTATCAGTCAAAAGTGGGCGCAGCCCCTCCTGGTTGCTTGGTTTGGCCCCATCTTCCTCGGGCTTATAGACCTTGGTGCAGCTAGGCGTGAGAATTCCTGTTGGCAAGTCATCACAGGAATGAGGAACGGTATGGGTCAAATAGGATGTGTTGAAATGGGTTGATTCACTGGTAAAAGTGACCAATATGTATAAATATATTACATATCATAAATATATATATATATATGTGTGTGTGTAATATAATGCATAAAAACATCTAAAAAATGTGGTGACTGGACCCTCAAATAGTTATTGTTACCCGCGATGCACATGGCCAGCTGGTCCGGCCAAGCAGCCACCAGCATGAAGCCTCAGCGCGGCTGAGGTTTCGACTTTCAACCGTAGGGGGAAGGCTGACCATCGTAACAGATCGAACTTCATAAAATTTCATAAACCCCTTCAAGAATCTTCAAACTTCTTGAAATTCAACTGATCGTTCCGGATGTAAAGGGCCATTGGTCTTCATCGTTCTATGATGTCTGCAGGAAAGACTTCCGGATTACCGAACCCAGACAGCTATCTTTCTAATCCTTTCTGCCTCCAAGATGCGGCCGGGTGCCACCTCGCTAATGTGGCCCATGACAAAGCCTCAAGGCCATCAGGGATCTCCTTAAAAGTCAAAGCACTATCCTTTCAACATCTGTCATGAGAGATACATAGAGATACCAATAATGGTGACCTGTGGATTCAATGGGACAACCTGGCAGGAGGGTTTTACCGATGGAGCTATGACCCCATGGAGTGATGGCAAGCCGCCAGACAAATGTGGCAGAATCATGTTCTCGTGCAGTACATGATACAATTGAGGATTCTCGTGCAGGATTGAGGATTACAATCACTTACAATCAGTTCCAAAATTTGAAAATCCATCGGATACCGGAAGTACAAAGCGACAGGAACCTGTGAAACCAAGGCCTCAGTTGGAGGTTTCCTAAGTCATGGTACGTACCCCCAGTCATACCCCCAGTCATCCATGTTTTTTGCTGTTTGAAATAAACCATCCAGCTCTTGGGGTACCAAGACTTAGGAACCTCCCAGTCTCCCAGTTTTTCCGGTGACCCACACCTCCAGGGGAGAAGTCCACAACCTCAATCTCCAGGCCCGCCTGCGCCTGAACGGTCGCAGAATTTTGGCTTTCGAATCGGTCAAGCCAAGAGTTGGATTTGAAATTGAACATTGTAACATGATGTAATATGATTGAAATGTTTGGATTTCATCATTTTGGATGAAACTGATAGATTGTCCAATCATAATAACTAAATCTCGTCGTTTTAAATGATGAAACTGATCCCAATTCTGAGGGATTGACAAGCAGTGTTTGACCCCGCAAAGGTCATTGCCAACCAGTAGCAGGCAAGGTGCAACTGAAGCCCAAGGATTCTTGAAATTGCTGCCTATGTTTTTCTAATTGGCGAACCAGGCTGGTACCTCGTGTCCTCATCAGAGTCTGCGGAATGCCATTTAAGCAGCCGCCAACTGAGATTTAAAGCAAAAAATGCATGACCACGCATCTAAACTCAGCGGGTTTGCTCATCTGTGTCTTTCTCATTCAAATTAAGGCCATCTGTATCATCCTCGAAAATGCCCAAATCATCTGCATCCCCGTCATTCAAATTCAGGCCGTCTGCATCATCGTCGAAAATGCCCAAATCATCTGCATCTCCGTTGGTTATATTGAGGCCGGCTGCATTTTCTTCGAAAATGCCCAGATCATCTGCATTTCCTTCATTGAAATTGAGGCCGTCTGCATCATCTTCGAAAATGCCTAAATCGTCTGCATCTCCTTCATTCAAATTGAGACCATCTGCATCATCTTCGAAAATGCCTAAATCATCTGCATCTCCTTCATTCAAATTCAGGCCATCTACATCATCTTCGAAAATGCCTAAATCATCTGCATCTCCTTCATTCAAATTCAGGCCATCTACATTATCATCTTCAAAAATGCCCAAATCATCTGCATCTCCTTCATTCAAGTTGAGACCATCTGCATCACCTTCTCGCATGCGCATGTTTTCTTGCTTCAAGTTCAGGTCATTTGCATCATCTCCAACAATACCCAAATCCTTTGCTTCTTGGTGCACACTCAACGACTCTCTTTGTTCATGCGAATTTTGTTCCTTCGACGACTCTCCTTCAGGGCTCACGCCTGTGGGGTTTGCTCCAGAAATCAAGTCTTTAGCCTTGCCTTGCCCCGAACTCCGCTGCTTGCTGCTTTGGCTATTCCGTTGGTTGAGAGTGGGAAGTGCCGCTTGAACTGAGACTGCCTCTGTTTCTTTGATGCTAAGCCCACGCGACTTGGAAGGATCCATGACCTCTTCATTTCCTGCCCTGGTCTTTGGGCTGAACTCCAAAGTACTCTGCAGACTGTGTTGCAAGAAATCATGTCGCTTGGAGGCCAAGTTCTGGTTGGAGTCTTGAAGTCTCAAAAGCAAAACCTTTTTGCTCTCCTCCAGCTTCATCAATTCTCCATGTAAACTGTCATTTGCCTGTGCTGCTTCCTTATCACAGTGCTTCAATTTTTTGATCTCTTGTTGGAGCACAGCAAAGCGGCCTTGCATGGCTGATTGGGAGGCCTCATTTCTTCCCAACTTTTTCTCCAGGTTTCTTTTTTCCTGCATGGCTTCATTGAATTGGCCCATCAAAAAATGCCGTTCCCCTTCCAACGCCCCCGCCTCGGATCGTTTTAAACGATTCTGCTGAAGCATCTCCCTGAGGGCCAGGCGTTGAGTTTCTCGCTCTTTCTTGCCAGACTCCACCTTCTGTTCTAAGAGTCGTTGGTTCTGCTCCTCATCCTGATGCTGCTGGCGGAGACTCCTCAGCTCTTCCTCCAAAGTCTTGAAATCAACTTTCAGGCGGGTACTTTCCTCCACAGATTTGTACACACGCTGTCGCAGCACTTGCAACTCCTTCATGAGAACACTACTTTCTTGCCGCAAGTCCTGTCGCTGCAGCTTGTCTCTGTGCAAATGCTCCAGAAGGGTAGTCCTTTCGGCCTTCAGTGCCTCGAGCTGAGTGTGCAAATGCTGGTTCTCATGGCGGACGGAATCCAACTTCCGCTCGGTGTCCAGCTTCTCTTGCTGCACCACTGCCACACGGTGTTCCAGGTCACCCTTCTCCTTCAACGCAGCAGCAAGTTGCCGTGGGCGGTCACTGGACTCGGTGGCTTTGCCCTTTGAGACTTTGGGAGCACCAGGAGCAGGAGCCATGGGAGCCATTGCTGAAGTGCATTTTTTCACATGTAATGGCTTTAGTCTACAGATGTCTACAGTGTTTCAAGCAAATTGACGTTGGGAACCGCTACTCCAGACCACTTGCCTGTGGAGCAATGTCACTCTGAGAATGATCTGAGTCGAGCAGAAACCTAATTTCTCTCTTCAACTTGAAAACCTCTTAGGACAGGCCTAATCCTTGGGACCAAAAGGCTGCGGATTGCCAATGTGGGGAGCTTTGCAAACTGCCCAAACTGCCAAAGCATTCCACAGCACCAAACAGCACGGTTGCCGCCGTTGCCGCCCTCCTGCACAGCTGGGGTCCTCACAGTCTGTCCGTCCATCATCTCCACCTGGCTGAAATTCTTCCAGCCCCAGTGGTTCCGGTTCAGTGGTGCTACCCTCCCCAGCCCTGCCTGAACATTGAAGACTTCCTTAGAGCTTCGATTCATCAACAAGCTAAAGGCAATGCAACAAAAACGACCAAAACAATTGAAATTTGGGACTTAAGGTCGCTATCTCCAAATCTTCCTCACGGAAGGCTTGAGAGTCTGTCATGGGAGTCATGGGGGGCCAGAAGTCAAGTTGTCCAGTTCGCTTCTCCCAAAACCATGTCAGCTGAGGCTCCCAAGGGCTTCCCATCACTGGCACACCACTGATGGTGCCGGTTTGGTGATCCAAGGTCAATCTGCAGCCAGGCGTAGCAATATTCCCACAATCCATTGATCCAGTGTTTAACTGTTTGTTGCGTCCCCTGCAAATCGCGATCCCAACTTCAACCTAATATTCCTATATATATAATATATATGTATATTGTATGTATATAATTATGTATCTATACTCCGTTTGCATAGTTTTTGAAGTTCCATCTCTCACCAGCACCAACCGGATAAAAAAAAGTCTGCGAGACAGCGCTGAGTCAGGTACCCCTCTGGCAAGCGGCTCAGGACACTAAAACGCCTGTGGTTTGAAATCCGGCAGTTCCAGATCACTTAAGACCACTGAAAAAATCTCCAACTCTGAGGGATCGTCCATGAATAAATGGATCCATTTAGGGGAAAATCTACAGGAAACCATAATCTTGACATATCTTGACCACCAGTTTTAGCGGTTTCCTGTAAATGTGCCCGTCGTCCAATTTGTAATGAAACCCGTCACACACTTCTCACACAGTGCACCACTGGTAGTCTGACAGGGCAGCTTTGGTCACCTGGTGGTGCTGGAGGGGCCAAAGAGCGCCGGACGGATCTCAGTCTGCTGTCCAGTAGTCAAGGTGACTCTCGAAGGGGTGTACCTGGGCTGGTGGCACTTCGGAACAAGAAATATGGGAGTATGTTCCGCTTCTCTATTCAGCCATTATCAGCACAATCCGCTACTTATACCCCTATTCAGATTCAGATTCATCATCACATCTCAGTCTCTGTGTGTGTGCGTGGTTCTGTCGGCTTAGCCTGATGTGTTGCTGCATGTAATGCATAGTCTTGCTCGATTCAAAGTGTCTCAGTTGGCCCCAAATGAACAAAATTCTGATGACATTGTCATAGCGCGTGCTGGAGAGCATCCAGCATCATTGTCAGATCACGGTGACCGTGTCACCGTGTCACCCACTACCGTCCCAAAGATCTGGGCTTTGGGACGTAAACACCACGGACTTCACGCTGCTGGTGCCATTATTGGGCACTGCCTCGATCTCGGATGCAACTTTCAAGCACCAGGGGATGATCAGCGCTAGGGGAATGAGTAGAATCTGAGTAGAATCCCTTGAGATATCAAGGGCGGCAACCATTGACAACCATTGACAACCATGGTTGATTAATACTACCATTGACAACCATGAACAACCATGTAAATCATGGATTCCTTCATTCTTATACATATGTATATATATATACATACTTACATATGATGTATATGCATAGATAATCAGTTTATTTCTAGCAACCGTTGATCCCAGTTACCTGTTACCAGTGGAAGATGTGGAACTGTGTTCGACGCACCTCCTCGGTCAAAGGCTTTTTCCCCCTGACGACCTGGGGCCTGCAAGGGCAAACGACTGGTGAACCGAAAACATAATAGTCAAACAATTAGATTTACATTGAAGAAAACAGAAGAATCTGATACAATCTGACAACTGAACCACGAACCCAAGCCCTGATACCACCGTATTTTCTCATGTTTTGTTCACCCACAGCGGCCTCTGCGGAGCCTCCGGAGCATCCTCCTTGTGAGCAAAGCCTCGCATCAGCTTCCGCTTCTCCCGCTGCTGCTTCTTCCAGGCCTCTCGGCCTCAGGGCTTGCCCAAACTTTTGGGGAAATCTTGTTCTGGAAGGGAACAAATCGTTTGGAAATGGATGTTCCACCAAGATATACATATACATAATAGATATGTATGTGTATATATATATATATATGTACATATGCTGGCCCGAGTTCAAAATCTCACCATCTACAAATGGACCTGCAGTATAGCCAGTATAGCTGTTCCAGCCAACGTTGGTCAATTCAAGAAGAGCAACAGGATGTTGAATCAGCCCCACTGAAACATCACAACCATACAACCGGGGAACAGGTCACCTTCAACAAACAACCATTGGGCTGATACTAAAAACCCCTTTGGGACGTTCACAAACCTGTGGGTTTCCGTGGTTAAAAAAAAGTGCTGCAGAATGACACACCCAGCGTGGCACAATCTTGGCAACCCGGGCGTTGCTGAAGCTTGGACTGGTGCGTCATATGGCAGAACCTGCAGTGTCAAACTCTTTGGTCAAACTGGTGGAGGCATGAGCTTTTACATGGAGCCACTGGCACAACCCATCTGGGCCACCCCTGCTTGCAATCTGCCCCGCGGTTGCAGCCGCGCCGAGTGAAGCAATAGAAGGTACATGGAGTGCCTCATGCGCAAGACATGGTCAGATGTTCGTCATTCCAATCCTTCAACGTATCTAAAGTTTCAGGCCGTTAAAAGAACACTACTGCCTACAGCATCTCAAGGTCAAAAAGCAGGCGCTTCCACCATTATCCACCAATATCTCTGGTGGCCATTGCGTAGATATTTTGGTCGAAATCTTGCTGCCCCAGTGAACACCAAACTAGCTGGTGGGTTGTGGATGTTCATTCCCTCATGCAGATGCTCCCATTGACCCATCTCCATATCATCGCAATCCATCAATTCTTCATAGATCTTCCATCCCTCAACGACATGGGTTTCTCCAAAGCATGTGGTCTACCCAAAGGCCCAAAGGTCTGCTGGTTCATCATGATTCATCATCATATTCCCCGCTTATTTCTTTGTGAACAAGGGCCATTTTGGATCCATGTTCAACTCCAGGAAGAAGACCCCTCAAAATCCAGTAGTTGATCAAATTTGTTCCCCGTTGAAATAGCCATTTATACTCCATTTATCAGAAAAAACCAACCAAGGCACCCCCCCACCAACTGCTCCAAAGCTACAGCCGTCAGGGTGTCCAACACTTCCCATCGACTCCTTGGGTCCGTCCCGCGCCAAGGTGGCATAGCCTGGGCCTGCCTGGCCCAGTCTGACAGTCTCAAAGGACTTTGGGGTACCCCAAGATGTGGATGCTATGTGATTCATACATATACATATATATATATATTTGTATACAGTACATATATATATATGTGATGTATATATATATATATACATATATATATATATTATATTCAGCATACATTGTATATTATAAAAACATCGAGATTTAACTGATTTAACTGATTTGACCAATAGATATGGAGACGCGATGTGATTTTTCACAGCTATAAAATTATAAACGAGGCTGTGGGAATGGGTCAGGTCATTGAATCATTATAATCATCAGGTGTCGGTTTCGGAATGTTTCGGATGGGATGGGTTTGTACTTAAAATGTCATCGCCCCACCAGGCTGCGCCTCTTCATCAGAAGATTCCATCATTTCCTGCTCTTCGTTTGCCATGACTGTACGCCAAGAGATTCGACTCGAGCCGGAGAGGCCTTCTGCAAGGAGGACGATCACAGGAAGCGAACTTTCAAACTTTCGACTTTGAAGCAGAACAACAAAAATCAGAATCAACATGAATCAACAGCTCTTCAACAGCTATTTTTTGGAAGTTGCTCAAGATGTTCCCTTTGGCTTTAACTTGCGCGGCAAAAGATGCCGCGCTGCCGTCTCACGGCTGGCTTCCTCCCGTCTTTCCTCGGCGGAACGCAAGACGCTTGGTCTTGCCGCCTTCCTCTCTTGAGCCACAGCCACGGAGTCACGGAGTCACGGAGTTCAGGGTGCACATGAACAAAAGGTCTGGACACATGATGCTGAAGTTCTGAAGGGACGTGGGTACAGAGCACTATGGGAGCTTTCTAAACACATTCATCACATTGCTCGAAGTTGCTCGAAGTTGCTCGAAGTTGCTCGAAGTTGCTCGAAGTACTTAAACCAATTTAAACCATCTTGAACCTGCTTGCTCTACACTCACAGCTGGCTTCAGCAGGTTTCACCATGACCACAGCCCAGTCGCACTTGTCGACCAAGGCCAGCCGGGCATCCTTGGCCTTTGCACCAGGCGTCAAGGACAGGAGCCAATCCTCAGAACCGGTCGATCAAGTCGACCAAGTCGACCAAGTGCACGGTTGGAATATCTTGGAATGCCATACCGGCTATGCATGGCTATGCCATGCTATACCCGGCTATACCATCCTGCTGCAGTGCAAACGTTGATTTGTTTTTTCAGGTATGGTATGTGGATTCGAGATCATCCGATTCCTGAAATGGCCGTCACAAATCATATGAAACCTCAAGGGTCCTGGTTGCGTGTCAAGTCAGAATAGGAAAGTCTGGTGAAGAAAATGCCTGCAGATGTCATCTATGATCTTCCGCTCTTGGGTGCCGTGCAACCAATGCCTCCTAGAGAAGATCCGATGCAAAACACAGTTGGAAAAGGACAAGGACGACAGATTGCAGCATCAAGGTTCAGTCATTAGAGGCCTTATGTACCATGTGGACCCAAACATCTACCAAAGCTAGTTTGGTGGGTTCCCAAACTGGAACAGCCATCTTCATGCAATGAATTTTTACCCCACCGGCCCACCAGCAGAGCTGCCAAGTGCCTCTTCGATGTGCACAGGCAGTTGACTTCGAACCTAACCAGAACAATGTGGTTCTACCTGGTGAGATCCAAATCTATAAATTACCCAACCCACAGCAGCACATCCCGTTGCCTCATCTACCTGCTGAGGAGTAAAAACCAAGCCGGCTCTCACCGCCGCTACCTGTCAGGGGACGAGTTTGGAGCTATAGCCCGACAGGTGGCAAGTTGGGAAGCCACCATCTCCGTAAAAAAAAGGCTGTCCCAGACGACACCAAGTGTACCCTCAGCCCGGCTGTGCCTGCCATTCTCCAATCATGGCTTCTATCCCGGAGACGTTGCTCTGAACGTACAGCCTTCAGCTGCAGTCCCGGTCAGCTATGCATCATGCTAAGTCCACTTTGCCTGGTTGGATCCTGAAATCGGGCATTCTGGATTCAAATTGGATTTAATTGACGACAATATACAACATTCATTTGAAATCATCAACCATTCACAGCCAAGCCAAGGATTCCACTTGGACGCAGCAAGATCTTGATCTAGGAGGCTAAAGAAGTCCTGGGTCGAGCTGAGCTGAGCCAACTTCCCGACCTCCCAGGGATGGCGCTCCTGCTGTGGCCCAACTATCCTTGGATGACCCGTCGAGGAGGCGGCCTCAGCATCCCGAAAAGATCAAAGGATCTGCCACGGTCCATGCAGTCCATCCTAAGTTTAGCCACTCAGTCTCACTCAGTCCACTTTTGTTTGCGCTCAATCCATTCGACATCCTTTTCAGCATTTGTCCAGAACCTTCAGCACTTTTGAAGTGGACTGAACGGATACTGATGGGCTTCCGACCACAACGGAAGAGGAGGAAGATGCCGCCTGACTCTCCAAGATCTCCTGAAATTCAGCTTCCGAAAAGCCAAAGCCACATCCCCAAGGAACAAAAAATGGCACCTTTCCTGATGTGACATTGATCAGCAAAATAGTGCTACTTGCAAGCACTACACAAGGTGTACTCCACTCCTGCTGGACTGGCCCATCTTAGCGCGGAAGGCGGCTGTTTGGATGGCCATGGTTGAAGTGGAGTGAGATTGTAGCTGTCAAAAAATGACATGTTGATTTATATGCAGTGATCAGTAAACCTGTTTAAACGACTCGCTGTCCCAGGTTTGTGTAGTTTCTCACGCAGACCCATCGCGTTCGAAACATGTCCCTTCAAAGCACAAGAGTTAGTGAGATACATTCACAATCGCCCACGGCCCAACACTCCCGTGGCAGCTTCCTCCAGAACATGTCCGCCCAATCTGGGAATCCGACAATCATCTCCACTGGAGTTGTCTGGCTCATCCTGTCATGGAAGGGGCGTCCTCTACAACAGGCAGTGAGCGAATCGGTACAACATTCTCCAATATCTGCATCATTGCATCATACCTCCGATGAGTCGTGAAAAAAACAGAAAAGGACTACGGCAGAATGGCCGTAAATTTATATACTTCGAATTCACTGATTGCAGAGAAAATCAGCATCAGGTAAAGCAATTTGCCATTACAAAAAGCCGCGCAACTGAACTGATCCTCTGCACCCCACAGGAGCCTTTCCGCACAGCGCACTGACCTTGCTCAGGTTGTGTTTCAAATCCTGACCGGAGTTGAAGCTGTCCCTGCCATGGCTTCTCTCATGGTGGACCCTTCACTCCACCCTTCTGCCCGGCTCCTTGTAAGAAATGTATGGCTCATCCGCCCGGCTGTTCTGTGTCACAGCCGCTAGAAGCTTCCCGAACCTGGGAGTTGCCATTAGCTTGTTGGGCCATCGCAGACAGGTGTACAGACATGGTCATTTCTTGGAATGGGTGCCCATCCAAACATTGTCATGTTTTGGGGAAACCAATGGTTTCAGGGTCCTCTAATCTTAAGCCTTGAGAGGCATCCAAATCGTTAATTCATGAATCATGAATGCAAAAAAAATGAAACAGGTGCAAATGCGCCTGCGATGTGTCTATACCATAGAATGACGCCTTGGCATTTCCTGTGATCATCATGATACGATGAGTAGAGGCATCTATGTGGCGTGCATCTCAATTATGTCACTGTGCAATGCTATAGCAGTGTTGCTGTTGCATCTATAATTATAGTCTGGCCCCGGAAAAATATCTCAACTTTAAGCCAAGCAGCCGCATCCCGCAACGACACCGGTTCCCCGGTCACCCCCCCAATTCGGCTGGCCCACAGTTCCGGGGCGCAAATTCCACGGCAGCCCCCCTTTCTGGGATCGGGATGCCAATGGACTGCAGCACACCGGTAGGACCAGCACAACCAAAACTCCCCACAAGCTTGAGCCGAAAACGGCGGGAAGGGGTGGACCTGGCAAAGTTGGTGAAATTCTCAAGTCTTCAAATCGTATCAATCTATGCAGAGATTCTAAGTCAACAGAAACTATACTTGAAGCGTATGTACCCATCTAGCTGAAGATACTGTGTGTATATCATGTACACATAAGGCCACAAAATGTTTTAAAGCTATATATATATATAATATTTATAAACTATTCCGAACCATGAAAAGTCTGCTGTTGGAGGTTTCCAATCGTCTCAGGTACACCAGACAATCATCAAATTGTCTTGTCAAAGCCAGGAAGACCGTGAAGTAACGGTGCTGTTGATCAGCTTCCAGTGCTGTGCGCGTGAGCCCCATCTTGAAGACCTGAGGAGTTTTCGTGAATTTCTCAGATCTGCTTCGGTTGAGAGTGAAACAAAACTGCATAGGAATCTGTTGTTTTCTTGGTGGCTCCCTGAATGAGTTGGACGGTGGGAGGCCATTCAACACCCAGGCAAAGCTCCATTGTGTCGGCTTTCTCGGCCAGACAAGGCATGTGTTTGCATAAATCCTGCCTGCAAGCGAAACATCTTGTCCTCCACCATCCCACTCATAATGAGACGATAGACCCTCACCTCCAGAAGTGCAGTCCATGTGGAAATGACTTGAGGGCTGGGCTGTAATTCAAGCCAAAGGCAATTACGCTCGTTCTGTCTCTAAGCTTTCAGTGGTGAATCCAGGGCTCTTCACTGGGTGTGAAAACTTGACCCTGTGTTGCTAATCACAAGGATTGCCCATGCTGCCACTTGCGCATCACTTAAACGCACAGAGTCCCAGCCTATGCGGAAGGGACGGGTGACGACAGGCTTACGCTGCTATTACGCGGACAGTTCTGGTTGAAAAGTAACACCTTAAGGAAGGCATACAAGCTTTCGTTACCCACCATAAAAGTGCATATGCACGCTTGCGCAACAAAACAATGCTCGACTAAGAAAACGTACGCCACCTTCCACCATTCTGAGCTGAACATGATCAGAATTTAGTCTTGAGGGCCTTAGGCAACCAGAATTTCATTGAAAGAGCCAGACCCATGTTTGCCCAGGCCCATGCTTTATTCCACAAATGCCACACTCATTGAATAAAGCCACTTGTGATGGGAGGGACTGCAGCTAGCCTCCTTGGTCTGTCCAATGCGGTAGGCACGGTCCACAGCCTCTCCCAGAACAGGGCATGGGTAGTTGGAGGAAAAACATCCGGCCCAATCCATCCCCATCTTGCATGAAAAAAGGTCACTTCACACTGACTTGGTCTTCACCTTTCCATTGCACTCCATCAAATGATTGTTATTTAATAGTACCAGTTATTAAAGCGATGGCCAGTGCAGTCCCTTGCACCCAATTTTGAAGCGACCGCCAGCTGCCCTAGGATCAGCCCAGCCTGGGCATCAGTGGCAGGATTCCAAGCCTCAGGGGAGCCGCAAAGGTCGGGGCCCAAGGAGCCCCCGGGAGGACCTAAGCAACCTGGGCAGCCACACAGGATCCACCAGCACCACTCGGTCAGCTGCTGTGAGGTTCAACCCCACCCCACCCACGGCGGTAGTGAGAAGCATACACCTCAGACGGCTCAGATGTAGAAGAGTAGAAGAGGTTTTCCGTCTTTGAGGTGCAATGCAAGCATGGGTTCTGAAACTTCACAACTGATTAGTTAGATTAGTGATTAGTTGGGTTTTCATCCGGTTTTGAACTCTTTGGCTCTGGACAAAAGGTGGGACCTCCTTCAGTTGCGCACTGGAAGCGTTCAGGCTGGTTGTTGAACTTGGCCACCTGGGTCATGCCAGCAACACCGTCTGCGGCCACCGGGACAGCTGAGCTGAGGCCCTGGCCTTTTCTGCACGCGCCTGTGTCTCTGTCAAGCCATCGATACGCAAACATCGTAGACCTCGGCAATCAAGGACTCATATCTAACAGAGCCTGTTGCCTCCCGCCGCGGTCTAAGCTCGTGGAATCTGTGGAAATAAATGGTGCAGCATTTTATCTCCCAAATGTCACTCTGCATGAAAATGTTTTTTTGTAGTCAGTTGCAAAGGCCGGCAGCTCCATGTGGATCAACAGTGCCAAGCAAACTCAAAACACAAGGTCCCACCGCATCACAATCCCACCAAGGAGCCGTTGGGTTTGAGACAGCAGATCTGTACCAGGTCCAACATCTTGACCTTGCTTCACATGTCACACATCTCACACATACAAGGAAGGTTGCGCAATCACCTGAGCGCAGCGAAATATCTTCTGCCGAACCGAGTACCAACTTTCAGCTGCACCAAGCTTTTCTGTCTGTTTCCTCAGGCTCGAAGCATCAAGTCCGGGCTCCTGAGTGTCTGCGTAACAAAATCGCAAAAAGTGCTTGGAATGGGCTAATTAGGCTAAGCACCATTCGTGGAAGATATCGCAAGCTCTGTTGGCTCACAGTTCCAGTGGCTCACGGCCTAGGTGCCATGAGCTTGCCTTGCATTATGGATTTGCAATTACCCAGGCATGTCCTGGAACTGGCATTTCGATTGCCCGGGCGGGCCCTGGAACTAACAAATAGCGCAACAAATAGGCGAGGGTCAACATTCCACACACTTTGCATATTATGCTGACCCACTGGTCACACATTTTTGTCAAGAAAAGCTTTGACTCATGTGCCATATCCTGCTCTTGCATGTCTTTCTGATATGCATCATCCCGCTCTTGCATTTTCCTCTGAAATTCCTTTGCCTTCTGATGCATCTCCGATTGATGTTTTCGGTCTCTCCACCATTTGTCAACTTGCAAGCCAAATTGCGCAACATTTCTCACCATGTCAGCACGTGCCACCTCTCTTTGCTTCTTGCTTTGCTCCTCGAATGCATTCATCATGTTGCGCATCTCAATCATCTCGCTCGTCATCTCCTGTGCGTTATTTGTTGGAATAGGACCACGAGCCAACGCACACAATGCCGAACCCAAACCAGTCGCAAGTGCGATCACGATTAGCTCTCCCACAATGGCTGGGCTCCCGGGTGAAGAAGCAAGCAGCAGCAAACACAGCGCAGCCACAGCCATTAAGCGCCGGCAAGGGCGGGAAGACATGACGGGCGAAAAAAGGATAAAAAGCTTTTTGGCCTGGGAACTACCAGTTCTCGAGCCAAACTCAGATCTTCCAAACACCCAAAATACACACCTGCCAATGGGTCTGTGAGGAAGCAATGGTGACCCTGCAGCACATCAGAGAAGAACCGCCATCCAATTGTGCCACACCATTTCTGAGCTTTGAGAGTCGTGCACTCTGCGAGAAGACTAGTGTGCGATGACCTCGCAGTTGAAATCAATGCTTCCCTTGGGTTTACGCAGCAGTTACTGTACCAGTACCACACAAAAGGGTGGTGCAGTGGTGCATCCTTTCCACAGCACAGCTGCGCTTGTCGCTCCCAGTCGCGCCTTTTGCGGCTAGGTCTGGCAAGAGCTTCGAGAGGCATCGCAGCTTTGCGCTTTGCTGCAACACATCCTTGCACTCAAAACACCAAACAGGAGTCTTGACACCAAACAAATAAGCATTTGTGGTATGCCCCATGATCCCCATGCAGATTTTCCTGGAGACTTTGTAGTCCTTCCCTCACAAAGCTCAGACCTTTCTGTGTCCAGCTTTCCTTTTCTGTAAAGGAAAGTGTAAGGGAACCAGCTAGAAACCAGTGTGATCTTCAAGAGCAACGCTCACAGCAAAACAGATTCGAGGAAGGTACAGTAGGCAGCTTCAAAATGAGGAAAGATTCACTAGGGCGAAAATGCCATAAACAACACTGTACAGACTGTACAGTCTGTTGTCCCTTCCATTCCATCTATTCCGACTTCTCCACCTTCATTGGTCAACCTTTTATAGATTCTCCAATGATGTGGCTGGGAATGATCAGCTGAAAGGTAAGCGGGTTCGCCCAGTCCTGGCAATTTCGAGACCTCGGGACCGAACAGTGGTGGCTCAAAAGAGGCACCATCCCCAAAGCTGCTTCGTTCTTGGCTAAGAATGGGACAGGGGAGAGGATACATGACACAAATGCTGTCTCCGATGACTCATTGAATTCGCTTCAAAATCATGATTGGCACTGGTATCACTGGTACGTATCTTATCCTTTCAACTCCATTCACCTCGTGTCCTGAGTTCCTGGCAACTTCTTCAGCATCTCCTCGACATCAGGCGATGGAGGATCAGCACCATCCTGCTGCCGTAGGGCTGCTCCCAGCCCAGCAGTCCAAAACAGAAAGGCCGGGAACTGGGAAAGAAGGGACGGTAAAGTGACCAGTTTCCCCCCAAAACTTGTGGCTATGGTTCACCCAGTTCACCCGAAATAGGTTGGAGCAACCCTGGTAACTGCGGTAGTGTTGAAAAATCTTCTACAGTAGGATTCCAATGAAGGCACCAGTGGCCACACAAAGGGGCCAACCTCCGCTGAATCAGCAGAAGCTGCCTCTGCAGAGGCACCCTCTGCCTAAGCAGGTGTAGCTATGGCAAGACGGCAAGACTATGAAGACTATGGTTTGTGCATCACTCACACTTTTCCAGAATTTGAACAGATCTCAGACGCCAATCTCAACCAGATTAGCTGCTGAACTTGCCAAATTCCCCAGCTCCTTTTGTTGCATCAAATGAAGCCCGCGTCAAAGCCGTCTCAGGATAGCACCATCACCTCATCCTTGCAGCGTTTGGGGAGTCCATGAACTGCTTGACTGGTGAAGTTCAGGAGTTCTCATGAGTTGATACAACACGGCCATGCGGGCTTGAACCCTGCGGTTATCACAAACTCGTAACACACCACCTATAGCTGTTTCTTTACAAAATCAGCCTACAAGATCCTACAAGACTTCACCTTTAGCCGCAGTAGCCCCTGTCCATGTCCTGCTCAGGCTCAGCCTCTGAAGGCTCTTTCTCTGCCTTTCCAGGGGGTTCTTGGTATGCGGGCATCGGTCACAAGTAGAAGTGTCTCTCTCAAAGCTTGTGGCCAAGGTTTGGGGATCTAGACTTTGAGAAGGTTGAACTTCAACTGACAAGAGCACTGGCAAAGCATCTTCGGCATATCCCATCGTGTAGGGATGTGTAGGGTAGGGTTTCTTCTGCCCATACTCCCACCACCCCACGGCTCCACGGATATGAACTCAGCGCCTCAGTGCTGGTCTCTTGAGCCTGGCCACGATGCCGACCTGTCACCTGTCATGACCTGTCATGACCTGTCATGACCTGTCGATCCTATTCTGTTTGCCAAGCCCAGCCTGCACCTCTTTCAGGAGCTCTGCCCAGTCCTTGACTTTGGGCATCTGCCTGGGTGGTGACAACTTGCCCCACAACAAAAATGGAAGATGTAAAAGTGAGTTTCAGGATTCCAGAGGTTAAAAACAACGCACAAAAACACTAAAACTTGTTACTTTGCCTTTCAATATGGCTTGCAGACTGCCTTAACATCACGTACAGCAACAACCAACATCACCCTCATTGCCCCGCCACCATCCACGCTGGTGAGGCTGAGAGGCAATAGCAACAGCGGGTGATTGCACAGGCTCTTCAGAAGACCAATGGCGCGGAAGACCTGAGCAGCAGCTTCTTGTAGCATTTTTATCCGGGTCTGTTTTTGAAATTATGTTCAGCCATTCAACGTTAGTATACATCACTCAACTATTGATTTGTGACCTTGACTCCGCAGCATGAGTGAAGTCGGCGACTGAAATCAATCTCCTGGACATAGCCACCCGCTAGGCCTCGCCTCAATGCCCAGCTTGGACTTGTTGCAAGCCTCCCTGATCACCTCGCTCTGCTCCAACACCTTCCAGCTAAGCTTTTTGAATGAACAGACTCAAAGCTCAATTGACAAACCTAAACTTGAGAGAAGAATCCTAATAGAATCCTAACATCTGGATGCATCGAAAGATCAGTTGATGCGAGCTGGTGCCGAAGGACTGCCATGACTAGGAGGTTGGGATGGCGGAAGTCAAACAAGTCAGGCTGCAACAAGAAACACAAGGACCGCAACACTCGCCTTCTTATACATGGCCTCCTGCTCTTCGCTAGGATAAAGCCAAACCTCACAGCACCCAGAATCCAAAATTTGTCCAAATGCCCATGAGAAATAAAGCATCCATTCACACCTATGCACTGGCCGGTTGTGAGGTCAAGTGTGGCAACTCGATGCAACACCATTCTCTCATCTGCTTGTCCCCAGGCTTTCATGATATATAGAAAGGGGAAGCATCCAAGTCGAGAAAAGGGAAGTGTATTGGGATGTATTCGGTATGGTATGATATGGTTGTGTGATGTTGTGTGGTCCAAGGGGTGCCAAACTGAAAATCATCCGCTGCTGCAGTTGCTGTGCCAACTTTGCGACGCTTGGCTGCCGCGCGATGGTTTCCTTCTTGCTGGGCAGCTTCTTCACGACTCCCTCGACGTCCACGGGGGTCGAATCCTGGCCAAGATCTAGTCACCTTGTCATCTCACAGATCTAGGCTTACGAGTTGAAACTCGGATGTGGTCATGCTCCAATTCCATCAGATTACATTCATCAACTGATTGGAAATATTACATATTATTAACATAATTGTAACCATAATCTGGTGGAAAAAAGCATCCTCATAGCATCCTCATGTGCCTCAAAATATGCACCCAAAGTCACAGTCCCCTTTGAATGACTCGCCTCCATCTCCACATCCTCCCCAGATCCATCGATTTCACCTGGTTTTCTGGCCGAGGCTAAATGCTAAGTTGGTTCAACATTGAGTCGATATGGACATGAGTAGCTGATGGCAACCTGAAAGTGCTGAACCGAGACCATGCTGCCATCCTCCTTGGCCCTTTAGGCCCGTGAGTGTTGATGTCCTGTTGATGTTTGTTGATGTTTGTGCAGGATCACATCCAACCAAGGTGTCTATCCATGAAGGACCACTCCGAGCATTCCGGCCATCTCCCATAATGCCAGCACTTGTTTTGGTCCGACGAAGGAGGTGAGGATTGATTAGGGCCTGCAGAGAAGCTGAAGACTTGCTGATGTGACACCAAAACGCTGTTTGGATACCAATAGGTCAAATGTCACTGAGAAAAAGGGCTGTGCTGACCCTGTGCAAGTCACAACTATAGCCATAGCTGTATAATTCAGGTTCTGAATCAAGTTGCAACTAAGCCCTGCTACTGGCAGCATGTAACAGAAGCAGAGAGAACAACAGAGGAAACACTTCGAAGGAACTAACACATGGATATGAAAAATCAATGGTGTTCCTGAGAAAATGATGTATAACAAGGTGGATTTCCAAGACTACACGCAACCATTTAAAAATAGATGGAAAGTCACAGAAAAGTTCTAAGCCTGGAAATGATTATGTGGTAAAATCATCCAAACTTTGCAACATGCTGGAAAGCCTCTTCTATCTTCTTGGAGATCCCACAAGAAGATTGGCGAATCATGGAGAATCCACAAAAGGTTTTGCACAGAACCTGTCTGTATATCTGACTAGTCGAATTCAAAGAACTGGATGGTAGAAATCGGTAGAAATACTCCATGTCCAAGTCCTAGTCTTGTTGCATTCCCATCCCTGCGCAAGCTGACCCGCAGCTGCTCAGCCAAGTGTTTCTTGAGCTCCACCGCCCAGACCTGTGGGAAGCATCAAAAAATATGGGTACAGCATCTATAATCACCTATAAAGTAGCTATGAAATTCTTAGTATCTAATAACTCAGCTTTTTTAATGCTTTTTTACAATCTTTTTTTTGTGGGGCTATAGTCGAGATCTAACCTGGTGGACAGGTGACTGTGGACTGTACCAAAAATAATACGACTCAGTGGGCAATCACATACAATACGAACTGGAAATATCAGATGGCATACAACTTAAGGAAAATGTTTGCCAAGCTGCAACCAAAACAACAGTTGCAGTAGTTTCCCATCTGGTCATCTGGTCCAGTTTTTTTTTGGACAGTGGCCCATGGTCACACCTTGGCTCCGCGAACACTTCCGCGGTCGATGGGCTCGCTGAAAGTCTTCACAAACCTGACGAAACAAGATATATCCATATGGATGGATATATAGATCCATACATATGTATGTATATATATATGTGGATGGATATTCATATATATATATATATCACCAGTTCCAAATGGATCTACAATCTGGTCTTCGACGAATATGGCAATGGGAAAGGCTCCAGTTTTCATGGGGAAAATGGATAGTCCAGAACCAAATCATCTTGGTGCCCCCAACGTGGCGTGGTTTCCCAGCAGCCCTGGTTGGGCAAAGTCCATCAAGGCCCACAAGTCCTGCGCTCGTGTGACCAGCTCAACTGCTTTCAGCACTAAGCTGGGACGCTCAAACGCGCTTTCATTTGAAACTCTTAGCACCTGAAATCACCTGACGTCCTGCACCCGTGCACACGAAGCTCACACGATAGATCATGTTTAAGTGGTTTTACCCACAGCACACCTGTATCGTCCTGTATCCTTCATGCAAACAGTCCGCACATGCGCAGAGCGCATTTGTGTTGCCATATCGTGCCAGAAGCTCACGTGGATGCACGTAAACGTATACGTACTGCACTCTGCAAGCCATGCACAAGAGTTAGTTATTTTTGGGAAGAAGGCGGCCTGCACAAATCGTGTTGGACACATGCACTTTTCCTTCACATGCAATTCACCAGAACATCCTCAGATGAGTGATCGAGTGGCAGTTCGGTCTCAGACCGCTAAAATCAAGTTGAATCCTGAAGTCAACTACCGCCGTCCTGCAAGGCATTCTGCACAGGAGTTCCCGTCAGAAGAATGCGACATTTGGACTTCAGTCCACGAAGACTCTTGGCCAGCAAGGAAGACATGTTCTTCATCCTGAGTTGCCATGGATAGATTTTTTTTCTGTTAAGACGGCACCCAATAGGGACTGAGGGGAGTCAGAGGCATCAAATGGTATCAGTGTCATTTGGCTGTCGAACCCCTCTGCCTGTGAGCCTCGTCACAGATCACCAGGTCCCAAGCCCTGGGAATGGATGGCAGCTGTACATTGGCGACAGAAAACTCCACCGAAAATATGGTATCTACCTCATCATGGGTACATCACCTCGGTATACAAGGAGACCCTCCCTGTCCTAAAGACCATCCAGGCCTGGTGCTGCCAATCTCTGGGAGCCCTTCCCCACCACCAGGCAGTTCTGGCTCGATTTCCTACCAGTTGGAAGTTGGAAGCTCACCCAACAAATATCAGTATGGAAGTATAGAACCAAACAACAGACCAAGGTAACAGAAACTGGAATATACCGAACCGAGGTAGATGTAACCAGGAACAATGGGGACACAGCTGGTTCCGACCCGGCATTCAGATCTGCTCTTGGCACCCTTGAAGTTTCACAACCTGTTGGAAGTTTTGCAGGAACTAGAGGGGACAAGGCATGCCAGATTCGTTGTGAAACCACAGGAACTTTCCAATATGAACCCCATGATTTATCATCACGTTCCGGGTATCAACACCACGCACTTGCAGAATGATCCAATTTCTCATGTTAAATCATGTTCCCTATATAAAACATAATATAATATAATACAATATAATACAACACAAAAAATATTCAATATAATATAATACAATATAATATGATGTAATATAATTTAATATGATATAATATAATAGAATATAATCTAATATGATGTAATATTATATTATATTATATTATATTATAAAAGATAATATGATATAATATGATGTAATGTAATATAATATAATATAATATGACGTAATATAATGTAACATAATTTAATATAATATAATATAATATGATATGATGTAATATAATGTAACATAATTTAATATAATAAAATATAAAATAATATAATATAATATAGTATCATATAATATAATATAATACAATATAATATTATGTTATATTATATTATATTATATTATATATATAGTATTTTATATGTTATATATTTATATTATATATATATATATATTATATTATAATATGTGTAAATAGTATATACTGTAATTACACTGTATATATAACATATATATCCTATTTTTTGACGGGCAAAAAGAAACGCCATGTCAATGTGGCCCCCGAGTCCTCCTCTGACTCCACAGCCTCCCCCTCACCATCGTCATCATCCAGCTTCCGGCGCTTGGAGGGCTGAGGCCCTGGTGGCCTTGGAAGTGGGAAAAGATCCCAGAATGTCACCTAATGTGGTAAACCCAACAAGGAAACCATCCCAAAAATCACAATTTTTATGGGTTGTAAAGTCCAAGAAAATGGAAAAGAGTGCTTCAATCCTCAACTGACATTCAACAATCCCTATCATTCACTCAAGTTACAAGGAACTTCTGTACTCTGCAAACCGATCTCATCATCTCATGTTCAGACAGTTCACAACCTTGTGGATCACTGGAATCGCCCTGGAAAGATCACTTTTTCAGTCTTCAGCGACCTACCTTCCGCGACGACGTGTCGGCTCCGGCGTGTCTTCCACACGCACCTGCTGGCTGCAAGATCAAGAAACATGCACGACGTGTCCTCAAAAACTACATGTGTGCCTTTGCAAAAGGATGTTCTTTACATTTCAGCCCGAAGCTGGCGTGTCCATTAAAGCTTAGTTCGCAAAAGAAATGGCAACTAAACTAACTAAACTTCTCAGACACCATTAACTTCTCAGAGGTGGCCCACCTGCAAAAGTTCTTCACAATTGATCGCCAGTGAATAAGAGGTCAACAACAAACCTGGAGCTGTGCTGCACAGCTGCACTTGCACCAGGGACAAAGGTCGTCACAGAAGTGGCTGGACTCCAATGAGTCTGATAGGATACCCCGTCAAAATGAATCAAGAACCATAAACGCTCCATAAATGCTCCACGAATGCTTCATAAATGCTCATGGACTAGAAAAAACATGGAAAATCCCGGGTAAATTATCTCATGTTTCGCACCTCCCATGGGTCGCCGAATACCACGCAAGGCTTTGGCCCTCTGGGGCGCAGTCCCATAGTAGGTGTACCTGACAGCGCAGGTTATCTCCAAACATCCCAACAGGCAAAATCGCTGCCAATCGCCTTCAGTTTTGGTGATTCACAGCCATCCAAGCCCTCAGTGACATCAACCAGCTAACCAGATTGGTAGATTGGTAGCCAGGTGAAGCCAAGAAATTCTGGCGCACACAGGCCATCCTGGACACCAGCTCTTAGCCTCTCTGCTCCACCTTGGCTTCTGAAAGCCCGACGAAACACGTGAGTACATCCAAAAACCTTGTAGCAATGAAAAATCGTGAAAAAACTGTGAGCCTATGTGGAAAGATGATGAAAAAATGATATTTCTGCAATGAGGAGAAGGTCCACAAATGGCACCAGGTCCTATTTCTACCTGGTTACGTTCGGCCAAATTCAAACGCTACCCACATGCAATCTCATAAACCTCAGGCATAATAGCAACCACTGCATCCGACGAACCATCAGTTGCGTTTGTCAGAAAATGGAATTTCCAAATGATGATAAACCAGTGGGATTTTGGGGTACATCGGTGTCAGACAAACATGTTTGGATTTATTTGGAACTAAGACGAATCAGGGAACTAAGCTCACAAGCCATCTGCTTTCCCACGCACCCTATCGCTTCAACCAAGCAGCTGTTCCAACAAGGTCACTGGCATCAGCAGGAGCGCATGAGTCTTCCCAGCCTTTCGAGCGCCATTCAGCAAGGCGCACACCTTGCACAGGAAAAATGCTCCCATTCTCAGAATTGGTTTCAGTTTTTCTTTTTTGCAGCTTCAATATTTGGCCTGTAAAGTTCATGGTTAGTGTTCTAGTACATGTTCACTTAAATCAACCCCGCTACGGACCGTCACAGCGAACACCTGGATCGTCTTTCCGAGGCCCATTTCATCTGCCAGCACTCCTGCACAAACACAAACTCCACGATACATACTTCCAAGATTGGGGACACCTAAAGGTAAACGTATGATTTTCCATGATTTTCCATGATTTTCCATGATTTTCCTCCTGAAAATCAACTGTGAAGTGAAATCTGAGTGATGCCAGGCTGCCATCTCCCAAGCCACTCAAGCCACTCAAGCCACTCAAGCCACTCCTCCATGCTGCCGACTCATTAGCTTTGCCATCCATGCGACTCCCTCGCGCTGATAGCCGTAGAGCCGGTCGAAGACATCGTTGGGCAAGGTGAAGGCTTTCCCCTGGTGCAAAGCTCTGGTGATCTGGTGATCATCTGGTGATCTGGTGAATCCCCAAGTCACCATGGGTTTCAATGCTATTTCAATGCTATATAAAATGATCTGACTGGGATTTTTTGGGGTACATCAAAAAGGAAACCTGCATCTTTCAGTCGCATTTTCTGAGGGTCAAAGAACCGGGATAAAGAAAAATCTTGGGCGGATGTGTTAGACTCTGAGATGGCAATGTGTCTGAAAACCCTGATTTTCAAGACCTAGAGGAAGATCATGCGCAAAAAATAATCGCATAAACCAAGCGGGGCAACACAATCTACCAATTTCACAGGTGTTCATGATCAAGTTTCACAACTTCTTCAGGGTTTCCTAACCACTTCCGTGTCCCCTCATTGTGCCAGTCATTTTTCCCTATTTGTCAGTTCAAAGTTCTACAGTATCCCCGTTTTTAGATAGTTTTCGTCATGTTCACGCGAGGTTTAGATGCTCATATCCCCAGTTTTGTCGGTTTGGTCCCAATATGTCCTCAATCCAACAACACTCATTCCCCAATATTACCAGCAATGAGGTGGTAAAAACATGTAAAAACTATCCTCAAATGACTCAAATGGTAAGTTTGTGGATTTTGTGTTCCTCCCTCGTCCTGGATACCAAATTCGCCTCCAAACCCTGTAGCTCCATGCTCTCGGGCCGTTCTTCGCTGGGGCACCAGCGGGGGTCGCTTCCGGCCTAAGGGGCCACTTAACAATAGCTTTCAATTCAATGGATATGGGAATTCATCACACCTCATAGGGGCTACAGTAGTTGGATGCAATTGGTACTGAAGAACGAAACTCGGATACTACGTTTGGCTTCAAGCCGCACAAATGGGACGCTACGAGGTTTTATACAGGGATTTAAGCCGCCAAAATGTCATCACGTGACTGACGGTTTTTGAACCACAAACGGTGGTTTAAGCAGCTAAAATGAAATATCGATATACCCGGAAAAGATTGAAACCGGTCAGAATTTCAGACTCAGCAACTCACAGCCTGGATGGTATATGATTTCAAGATTCAATTGATTCAACCACCCAGGTTTAGGCTACCGAATCTTGACCAATATCTAATCACTAATCCATCTAGTTTGCCAAGCTGTCTTTAACCTGCTCGCTCAGGGGGGGAGCATGGGTTTCAAGTCCAGGTTGATGACACAGCACTCATCAAAGGTGTCACCTGGCTTCCAATTTCTAGGCACCGCACTGGAGCGTTGCTAGGCGTGGGTGTTCCTTCCACGCGCAACGCCTCGCTTGCGAAGCAGCAAAAGTCAATTGCCAAATACCTGAAAGGTTGATCCCTCTTAAGCTGTGCTTGAAATCGGCTGTTTTCCACCTTGTAAATCAATGTAAATCCAGTGTTTTCCTTCTAGACACATAGTGATCATAAGGATATTGAAAAGGGAAGAACCATTCAAGTAGTATCCAATGGGTTTCAAAGATTGTTGGGGCCAGCGAAACTTGCACAGCTTCAGCCTGAAGCATCTGTTCTTGTTCCAGGATCATCTGCTTGGCTTCATGGGCGCCCATGTAGTCCTGACAACTTCGGAACTGTCGTCTCCAACCCCAGAAAAACCTGCAAGATTCATGCCAACAGCTGGTGGGATTGTGGAAATCCCATTTCGGAACATCCCTCATAATGGTTGGTTCATGGGGAATTCTCACCATGCATTATGATAATCCCCAATAGATTTGGTAGCTTGACCCCGTATCACGGTATCACCATCAACCAACTGGACAAATGATGGCTCTGAGCCATGCCTCCTCTTCCAACTTCTGTGTCTTTAGAGCTTGGAGCTCCGCCAAGCGGGCCTGATAAAATGTTCGAAAAAGCTCGGCCATGGTCGGGTATGGAAAGCTGAAAATGGGGCAAAATGGGGCAAAGCGCCATGAAGTCTTGCGGTTTTTTCAAAGAAAAGTTAATTGTAATTGAAGTACCCTCTGGGTCCCTCTGGCAATGTTTAGTAGGTAACTATTATCTTCAATTGTACATTTTCCGCAGCTATGTCAAAGCACCAGAGGGTACAAACAGCATGCGCGCACTAGGAGACAACCAAAACCAACCATTTCCAAATCCCCATGCAGCTGCTACACCTTGCAATCAGCCACTTTGGTCGCAACTGATCTGCGCCTGGAAATCAGGGGGTCTGAAGGACGTGGCTTTGGCAGAATTTGTGCCTCAAAAATCTTAGAAAGTAACCGTAACCAAAGGTCCAAAAATGTTTTTCCGCTCCTTCTCTAAGTTTCTTAAGCATTCTGGATCCTAAGCCCCGCGTGGCTTTTTTAAATGACCACATGAAAAAGCAGCAACGCTCCAACTGTGACCACTTCGCCTCGGGGTTGCCAGGTGGGTTGCCACAGTTGCCACAGGCACCACTCGACCTCCAGGTCGTGGCGTATCTTCATGCAAACTTTCTTTACATCGACGTTAAGACTTCACGGCTCAAGCCCCATTGCACCTTTGGTGCTTCAATCTACTTGAAGTCGATTGTACATGATTGTAAAGTACACTGTGGACTGTTACATCAAGTTGTATGTTACTAAGAAGCAGCACCGTTTGCCGCTGTAGATTGTGGGGCAGTTGACAACAGACTTCTGATCTCTGCACCAGGGCTCAGGGAAATCGGTGGTTCTCATAGCCTTCTGCCCTCCCCATATGAAGTGGCCTGCATTTGGAGACGGCTCGTCTCTCACCTAACATCAAACCAGAATATAGAATCTTGCAGTACGAAAAGAGTCATGTCCACAAACAAAAGAGAAATGTAGCCACATAATAAATATCATTAAATCATATTAAATCATGTTCCAGGCAATGGAGACGCACGCCTCCACTTCTCCAGCAGCCTTTCGGACAACGCCCAAGCCCGAACGTTCAACATGTTGCTTTCCACGGAGAAGGGCTCGCACAGAATTGATTTGCTTTTGTTGCTTTTGTCACTTTGTTTTGAACAGTAATATTTTCTATGTATATACATATAAGGATATATTCATATTACTTCGCTGTTAGAAAAACTTCAAGCTTAGCCAATGCACCAGTACGAGGTTTAGGAACAAAGCTCCTCGAGGTTTGAAAAAACGAACTTCGTGGTTAGGCAGGACTGTGCAACTGCACCGTGTCCACTAACGGGCTAGGGCGAGAAAACCTCAAAGCCTGTAGACGAGCTGGAATGTTGAGTGCAACACTGTCCATTCGTGTTAAAAACAAGTGAAATTTGGCTGTTGGCCCTGAAAACTTCTAGCTGCAGTATTTACTTTTTCCTCTATCAGAAAGTCTGGATGATTTACAAATAAAAGCAAAAGGACCTAGATAATACAGGATCCCCCGAAAAATTCCCTGATACAAGACTGACTTGTAGCTGACAGCAGAAGGCCTCTGTCTCATCTGACATGTCATCATCGCAAGGCAGTGCCTTCAACTCATGCAGGGATGGTTGGACATCATGTCCACTACTTTTGCATACTAACCAAGCCTCCTCCACATCATGCCGCACAGGCAACACCGGATTATCAGATACCTGGACTTGTTGAGCAACAAAGCGCAGTGACACCACACTCATCACCCCCCAACAATTCCAGTGATAGTGTTCCAGAACAACATCAAGAGCAAATGTGCTCCGCTGATATCAGTGTCTTGCCTCACTCTGGGCAAGGGCCTCTGGTTGCTTGCTCTCAGCCTTAAGCAGATACTATGTTTTCTGTAAGCAGGACAATTCTGCGGAGGATGTGCTTCCACAAAATCATGCAAGCACCACCTTTGGAAATTGCCAAACTAGAAAGGACCAACCGTGAATCATCCATCCACAATATTCCAGAACCACTGTCCTTGCTCCTGACATCTCCTCAGTTTCTCAATAGAAGCTTAGATAGCCACCTCTTCCACGTCGGACA
>Ga0126342_10000374_pt1 | contig 46457 bp, 33 predicted proteins | sample Cyp1metagenome_FD_92528 | JGI IMG/M metagenome (GOLD analysis project Ga0126342, IMG submission 92528) | Coral microbial communities from Lord Howe Island, Old Settlement Bay, Australia - Cyphastrea 1 metagenome | ecosystem: Host-associated > Invertebrates > Cnidaria > Coral ...
ATAGTGTTAAATGTGTTTTGATAAAAATAAAAACAGGGGGGGTTTGGGCAATCCCAGATTTTTTTTGGGGGGGGGGTGGAAGGTTTTTCGTTTTTTTTTTTTTTTCGGATGCTTTGCACATCTAAGGAGGAGTTCAGGTGCGGGCCGGGCCCGTGAGTCAAGCTAGAGAGAAAACTGTCGATGGTGATCAGTAGGTGCAAGGTATTCGTGGGATCAGCCGGAGCACTCTTGGATCCTGTGTTTCCATGACAGTGCAGTCCAAAAAACTGTCTCAGAATGGTAAAAACCACGGTAAAAACAGCATCCCCAGTGTACCCAATGTTGGACAAGCATCGGCCATCATGGGCCGTTTCCGGAAGGCAATGGAAGATGGGCATGATCTCCAACTGCCTCCATTCCGCGGGGATGTATCAAGTGATGGTCTTCCCTGATGAAATGACGGAGGAAATTGACCCAGGTGCGGCCAACAGGAGGAGATTAGATGACTACACTGAGTACACCATGGTACACCCAGCGATTTTCCCCAAGTCAAGTAGTAGTGACCAGTGGGGAGGGGCTTACTTTGGGGTTTTACCACATGTTTTACCACATGTTTTACCACAATTGAAGCCAAGGACTCAATCGTCCAGTGGCACCTCCGGACATTGTTCGCCGGTGCCAGCAGTGCCAGGTGTCAACGAGACTCCGCCGCTGATCATGGACAACATCACCCTGGAGAGGCTGGACAATTCCCATTTTTTCCCCCATGGTTCCCATGGGCAAAAGGAACGATCACCGGAAAAAATGGAGGAAAATCATGGAAAATCCATCTTTTCATGGTTGATTCTCAGAGGAAGGGTTACTAACATCATCTAACATCAAATATTGACTTCAATTAGGCATCATGTTTTTCGGGCTGTGGATGCATGAGCAACTCAATAGCCAAACACTAGACCAATGGAAAAGATCCATATACACTTTAAGGTCAACGACCACATAGCTATGGACAGTGGCCCATTTATAGATGTAACTGAACAACAAGTGGTAATTTTTTCATAGTATTGTTATGTGAAATTGCCAGAGGGTATCCATTTCTAGAAGATTTTCCCAGTAACATGGATGATTTCCAACTGCCACTGGAGGGGAACCCATCCCTTTTTGCCAGGATACGAAAGAGATATGCGTCTCTTGGAGCAGGTTGATGCCCATGGGTCACAATCAGCGGAAGACACCAATGGATTAGTACCACACGAAACCATGGGGTTTATCTGAAAATTTGGGGAAACCCAATTCTAATGGGTTACCCTCTGGTAAACATACAAAAAGCTTTTGAAAATGGCCATTTATAGTTGATTTACCCATTGAAAATGGTGATGTTCAATAGTTATGTTAGTTTACCAGAGGGTATCATTTGCTGTTCCTCATTGACAAATTGCCGCGGAAATGGGGGTAAACTCCATGTCCATACACACCCCATTACCCATATTGCCAAGGAAGAATTCGCCGGTCCGGGTCTATAGAGGAGGGGCTGCGGTTCATGGCTGCGGAACGTTGCAGGTCTTTGAAGATCCACTTGATTTCAAAGCTGCTCAAAGTTTGTATGACGGGTCATGGCCTCTTTTTTTTGAACATAACATGTTCAAACAAAAAGCCACTGGAGAGAACTGTGTCCATGCCAATGAGAGACTTGCAAGGGTATTTTGGGACAAGGTTCCCGGTAAACTGCAGTCCGCGGAAGCATACATGGTTTGTGCAGGAAAAAACAAATACTTAAAGGATGGTGCCCCCCAGGTATAAGTTGATTTACAATCCCCTTCAACTATAGTAACTATTACTATGGTTATATTCCCCATAAACCCAAACGTTGTTGGACTTATGTTCACCAACTTAGCCAACGAACTGGGGCCCCATCCAGTGATGGGGCCCCATGGCAACTACATGATCCAACCATTGGGATTTTTGCCTTGATGTAAGCATGATGTGTACATAGATAATCGAGGATTTGCCAGCAATCCAGGTTTGATTCAATTTCTAGATTGCATGGTGTCTCAAATTGGGTCGAAGTCATAATGTCGTAAGCCCAGACAACCACCTCCAAGTTCTTCCCCAAAAGAGAAGGTATCAACATGTATCGACCATCCCCACTCGGAGGTTCTGCTATTGCTTTTGCCACATCAAAAGTCACACTTTCCGATAGACTTTGTCCAGAGAATAGCATTGTGTTTCACAAACTTTGTGTTTTTTCTTTTTCCCATGCCTAGATTGTGTATTAACTGACAGTATCTGAATGTGGGCCACATAGCTTTTTCAGTATCACTCAGCCCCAAAAACATGGGTGGTTAATTCGAGAGAGTAGCTGGATGTGATCATCCCGAGATCATGGGGCCAGGACGTGAGGTGGGATGGCTACACGGACTTATCACGGAAGATGTGGTGCAAGATTTGAGGTCACTTGGGTCAATGAAAAAGACCATGACTGGGTTTGATGCAGGGCAAGACCATGAAATCACTTCAAAAAATGCCCAATGTGTAAAAGACTTCATGGATGTTCATGGGATATCTTGGAATACACCAATCTATTATCATAATACATCTAATTTGTTGTATGTTCCTGTTCTATATCATTCTTATGGTTTCTCTTCCGTAAGTTGTTTGCCAGTGTCTTGCTGGCGATTCTAACATCCCGTCCACCCTGGTCCCAAATATGTGGTCTTTTATCCCCTACTGGTTGCATGTTTTCTGGTGGCTGTTTAATATCATTTCTGGTTGGTCGTTTGGAACCATGGAATTTTATGACTTTCCAGAAACAGTTGGGGTTTTGTCATCATCCCATTTGACGAACTCTATCATTTTTCAGAGGGGTTGGTTGAAACCACCAACCAGTTATGATTCTTATATCCCAGTGATATAAACTACTGTTAGCTAACTACTAGTGGGTACCACCTATACTAACTACTCACTACATTCATGAGTTGAAACCACCAACCAGATTCAATATCATAGCAAACCCGGTGCCACCGAGTTGGAGACTCACACTGACATCGTTGCATCTTTTTGGGGGAAGCTGACATGGGGAGAAGGATGGAATCTCCAGTGTATCAATGATATCCCGACCAAATCAGTATATCCCCACGATATTCCATTGATTTTGTTAGTATCCATCTATTTCTTCCCGCATTCTTTTTCACATGTTGGAAGGATTTTTTGATGTGTGCCATCGTCAAGTTGATTAGATTGTATACCCAGTTGGGTATGGTCATCAATCCATTTTCGTACGAATATAGATTTACATACTTCATTGTAATTCCCATGATACCAGGAATCGTATATCATTTCGACATATGATAACTGATAACATCTGATAACCATATATTGAATATTACTATTCCATATATGGAATAACTATTGGGTTATTCATATAGTATATGGAATAGTATTATATATACTATCATATTACTATTCCATATATCATATATATATACATATTCCATATAGTTACTGATCCAATATTCCAATATATCATGATATTTGATCTTGGAATATTGAAACCCAATAGTTATCATGCTATATATGATATATTCCACATATTGAATTTTACTATTCCATATATATATATTCCAATATATCATGATAACTATTGGGTTATTATTCATATGATCCTCCCGTAACGGCGGAGTCGGCTCCGCCAGGCCTCCGGTGGTGATGTTGGGAGCCCAGCGATCCGTCGATATCCAGCGTTCGGTGGAGCCCCAGTGAGATAAATATGGCGACCAGTTGGGGTTCATATAACTCCAATATCTTGGGTTTATGGTTGATATATCATGATATATATCTATACTGCCTATACTTAATGAGGCTTATATATAAAATTTATAAACCAACTTATAACTGGGGGGCACCACCTTGTATATTTATTGATTCTACAAATTGCCACATGTGGAAATCATAGAAATAAGACTGTACTACATCACTGGAGATAACTGGCATGATTATGGTTCAACAAATTCAACACCTATGTTTTATGATTAGACCTAGCAATTTTCGTTGGACTGCCTTGACTCTTCCAGGTCCCCACGTTTGCTGGCAACGCCACGGAGAAGACTGGAGGAGCCGCGTCCATCCACCGTTAGCCGCGAAGCCTGATATTTGATGGGGATCTATCAGCCAATATTCTTGGGTTTGTCTGAAAAATATTGAAAAATGTGACATAATGACCCATGAACTAGCATATTGACAGGAAATATCATGATAAAGCACTGGATTTTCGGGTTTTCGGAAGCATTTTCGTCGGCAGGCCTAGTTTTATGTGGTATTTTGCCAGTCAGTCATAGATGAATCTCCCACTAATCATAAACGTTTTTCGCTGCCATGCTTGAGTAGCAGAGGTTGATGCTTTCATATTTTCCGTATCTTTGATGATTAGCCAAGGAATTTCTTGATTTCATGGTAAGATATGGTAAGTTGCCAGGGGAGCGGCAAGGTGCCACGTTCAGCTCATTTGCCAATGGAGCCAATGATCTTTATTCAAGGTCAATGGAGTTGGCCTTTCTGATTCAAATGTTTATCGTGATGTTTCTGATGCCAGTAAAATTGCCATTACCTAGTAAATCACCAAAAGAGTCAGTTTGATGAAAAAGATCTGTTTGTTATTAGATTCTTATAGCTGGTTGGTGGTTTGGACCATTTTTTATTTTTCCATATACCAATATTGGGAATAATCATCCCAACTGACGAACTCATATTTTTCAGAGGGGTAGGTCAACCACCAACCAGTTATAGTCATTAACCAGCATTATATAACCATTATATATTAATAACCATTAATATTAAGCATTATTAACAGTATACCACCAACCAGTTATAGTCATTAGTGATCCATTTCTGAAATCACCATCATCGAAATCATTCCCCAACAAATTGGTACTGAGTCAGAAAGCCCAAAGTCAGAAATCAGTTGCGAACATTTTTTTACATGTTCCCATGTGATTCACACAGAGTTTCTATATGCTTTGTGGAATCATATGGGAAAATGGGAAAATGTGAATCAAACTTTTTGCTTGATGATTTTGATGATTATATGTTTCCCATATGATTCACACAAAGTTTTTGATTCATCTTTGTTTTTCCGATGGTTTTCCCAGGACAAAGATGCCTCCGCCTCCCGGTCGGTGGCAACGGCGGCGCTGAGCTCGGACGAGCCCGGAGAGGAAGCGACGTTGTTCGGGGCCCCTTGGGGGCCAGGGAGGTCGGCGGAGAACCATGGGAGGGATAAAAGGAATAAAAAGGGAGGGATATTCTACTACAATCTACTAGATATCTAGATACTATTCTGGTTCAAAATGTTTATTTATTCATTATATATACACACTACACATAATTTTTCATATGTTCATATCATTGTGTAGTTATGATTAGTTATGTAATGTTACGTATAATTTGTATAATACATTAGATATCTGGGTAGCCATCGCCCAGTGGCCCAGGCCGACCCAGAATGACCAGGAACTTCCTGACACCGTCGTGGAGGCGTGGCGTGAAACTTTCCGGCCCTGATGGGATCATCTTGGGTTCTTCCAGGGGCCCCCATGGATAGATCATTGGTAAAAGCCATGTTTGGACCATTATGGGGATTGATAATAAATAATGATAAATCATAATAAATCCATTTATGGATTAATAAATGCCCATGGATATTAGGTATCCCCATGGATGTATATATCACAATAAATTTAATAAATGATGGATTGATGGTATATTAGGTATGTATATAAATAATGGGGATATTCTCTCGGGAAATACCCTCTGGTAATTTGTGACATAGCTATTGAAGCCATGGCCCAGTCGAAATAGTGGATTTACCCATGAAAAATGGATAAACATGGTGATTTTCCATATAGTTATGTAAACGTTTACCAGAGGGTAAAAGCCATGTTTAGGGACCATAACCATGATCCATTGCAATGCTGTATGGACATTAAATATCATTAAATCATTTATATGTACTTTAATATATGGACATTCATATATGGACAGACCGACAATGGTTTTCTATAGTGCGCTTGTTGAACAAGTTTTTGTTGGCTGGGGGACATACAAGAAACCAACATGTTCGTTCGCGTTGGATATTGAATGTCATAGGCACAGTCGAACGCCACCGTTCGGGTGTGTGATTGCACGTCTTACAAGGAAGACTTTGTAATGATACTGTGGATGGAAGAAATCCAGCACCAGTTTGTAGCTCTTAGGTAATTAACATTAATTAACTATGCAATAGACTATGCAACAGTATAAATAGCGGAGGGATGAGAAGTTTACCATCTACCAACTGGTCAGATCACCCCCTTTGGGCCTTTGGTTGATCAATGCGATGCCGCGATGCCATTGATTTCGCCATAACACAGCAATGTTTCGACACGCCCAAATAGTCATGTTCACCCAGGATCAAAAAACCATAAAGCCCGACTCTTTCACGGGGTTAAAACATGTGATACTAATTTTCTTATTGGTTTTGGGGGGAATGGGTAACCCTCCCCATTGATGTTCAGGGTTTCCTCGTTGTGCTTCGCAGGTCAAAGTACAAGTTGTGGGACAGGAAGAGGTTGACACCTGGATGGAAGATGAGTTGGTCGTCAGCAGAGGTACCCTCTGGTAATTTAACATAACTATGGAAAATCACCATTTTTCAATAGGACAAGTCATAAGTCCAATATATTTGGGATTATCATCCATGGGAAATCAATGGAAATCCCCGGAAAAACAACCAGTAGATTTTTTTTCATCATGGAATGAAAAAGAGGCTGGATATGGATATTCTATTATATATATATATACACGTAAGAATATCACATATATATATATACACATATATATGGATAGTCCATTGATTATCAATCCATCTATCCATCAGACGAGATCAACGGATTGATCTCCCCAAGTTTGAACCTTTAAAATCTGTCAGACACGAAAATCCAAGAAAATCCATGAACATCTTGGAAAGATTCGGAAACTGACAAAGGGAACATGGTCGAAACTGGTGTAGTCCACGTTTTGGACGCAAGGAAGTGATCCCCAGCTACCTCCTTTGCACGTTGCCATACCACTTTGGCATTTGAAGCGACCCAAGGCGGGGTGCTCTTCCAGCGATGCGGGGCAGGAACAGCATGGAACAGCCATTAATCCCGATGTTTCATGTCATGTCATACCATATCGTTTGTAATACCACTGTATATATATATAATTATATTGAAATGACTTTACATCCATAGTTGCTCATTACATACTATAATATATATATAATATTATATATAGATATATAAATACACAGATTGATATCCACTATATCTATAGTCAATAGAGTTTTTCTCTCAGCTGCTGAAGCCGTGCACATTTGCAGGTCCTTCGAAATTCAGGTGCCGCCGGCGTGCAGCCTCGCTAGTGCAGATGAAGAGTGGCGTTCACTCGGCGCCAAGTGATGTTTTTCTGGTGAACGTGAGTGACCTTTGACTCATGACTGGGGAATATTTGTAAGATTTTGTAAGAGGTTTGGGAGTTTGGGGCCCTGGAACACATATATAAAGATATAGGGGAATACGATTCGTCGCCGTGATATTTATGAGTCATACTGAGAAAAAAACACATGACTTTCATTGGCCACGAGACCGTCCCTTAAGATTGGCAAACATTTTTCACCCTCAACGCAAATAAGAAGTAACTATGCCTCAAGGTCTCATTGTCCCAAATTGGATGTTGAAACACAATACCCTCTAGACTAACATAGCCTATTCGAAAATCACCATTTTTGATCGGTAAATCCACTATAAATTACCATTTTCAATAGCTATGTTAGTTTACCAGGGGGTAACTACTTGGTGGTTCATCCCACTTAGTAAGTGACCAAATTTCCCCAGTTTTTTTGGTGGGATAACCCTATAAAAATGCACTTCCCACATATGGAGAAACTGTGTCAAAAATCATGGAACATCTACCATTTAGAGATGATTTTCCCAGTAAAACACACTAAAACTATCATTTATTATATATATATATATAGGAGATTGGTACCCAAAAAATTGGACGGTTTGGTACAAAACAGTGGCACCAGCGGCCAGAAATGCGGCTACCAGGTTCAGCCAACTGGACCAAGAACCGAGGCATTTTTTTTTGCCAACCGAAGAGATGGGTTGGTTCCGCCTCATGCTGTGAGTCTCCAAAGTTTGGGACACAAAAAAGCACGGTGCAACGATTGTCTTCCTCAGATTATGTCAGATTGATGAGCTTGATAAATCTCATGGCATATGGTTTCTACATGTTTCTACCCTATGGCTGAAATGTTTCCTGTGAAATTGCCTGTTCCTTTCAGCGGGGTGAACATTCGCCCAGCCACAAATGGCTTGCATCCTGTTGATCAATATGAGTCTGAAAATGTTGAGAAACCCGTTGAACCCACTGGTATCCCACTGCTGAATCATGGCTGATGCATCGCTGAAACCCATGTATGTGCCCCATGAAATTGCCATATAACTTGTGTGTAAATACCTCAGTTTCGGGACGCCAAAGAATGAGACGCGGACTGGATCTCATCATGGACCTGTGGGAACAACAGTTTTTTAGCACTGCATCATCCACATCCAATATCTCTTCAGCATGACATCATTTGTTTAACCATGGGATATCATCATTTCAAATGAAAAACGACCATCATTTTCATCCAATATCTTTTCATGATTTCTTTTGTGTTTGTGGCAAATCCATGCTGTTGGACCAACATCAAACCGCCAATCCCATCTGCGAAGTCGACTGCGCCGTAGATCGCATGGAACTTTTTGTTGGACTCCGGCTCCGGTGTCCAGTCAACCCGATCGAAGGTGCAGATGCAAAAAACCGTGGAAAGTTGATCCCCAAGGACGAGCAGTCAGTGATCTTAGGGCTTGAAAATAGCTGCTACGCCTACAAGATTCGTTTAAAACCCATATTTTCAGCTGCTGAAAGATCTGAAAGATCTGAAAGATCCAATGTGACTGAGAAAAACTGTCACAAAACCCTTGGCGATCGAACAAACTCCCCAGTGAATGCGCCGAAAAAGGCTGTGAAACAAGCCAAAGGATGACCACAATTATAGAATCGTGTGCTGCCACTTCACTCACAATGCGTTAAACCAAAGGATGAACCATAAATATGATTGGAGGTTTATTACTGGGTTTTTGCCACATTATTTGGAAGTAAAGCATATAGTGTGCCAATAGTTGATACATGTGTTAGATATCAGGTCACATGGCATGATTTTACTATATAGTTATTATTCGTATTGCTATTATCGTTGTTACTACTGTTATTACCACTACTCTTGAAATATGTGTACATCTTTTTTGATTATGAATACCATTGATTATTAGTACTTTTTTTCATTACTACATTATAATACATTACAGTTACTATAAATTATCATAATTATCATTATCATTATATTATCTATCTCTATAAACTTTTACTGCTATTATTGGGCCTTTGAACCCTGGGATTCTCACCATTTGAGAACTGTCTGCATCTTCGCTCCACGGTGACCCCCTTGGCGATCAGCCCAGGGAGTGAGTGAATTCGGCTGTTGGTTCGACCTGGAAGTCGGTGTCGATACATGTCGTGAATCATGTGTGATATGTATCGATTTACCATTTTTTTGTGTAAGTAAATGTGTAATTTATGTACATTGTATCTTTGTGTAATTTCTGTAATATTGATTAGTTGTTTATTAATTTGCTACTTGCAGTTCATTCTGTAGAACTATCCTATATGTACGATATTTTACAGATGTATTAATAGACTATAGACATACATTGCAATCGATTATATTTATATGATATTCAGATATTCACAGATACCTAACAACTAATCTTTGCACACTGCACTGTGGATTGTCGTTTCTTCTCGCTTTTTGGTGGATCTTGAGCATTTCACAGTGGTCATGTTGGACCTCAGGTTTCTAAGATACCCCGTGGAAATGGATCAACTTTGATAACACATGATCAGCAACATCACTGCGAAACAGGACTTCAAAAATTCCATGAGAGGTTCAAGAGGTATATTTCTTGGTGACCAGAGAGTCAACCAATCGAGCGCCCACTCCTTTGTTAACGTCATGCAAGGAGGCTGAAGAACGGCCCGGAAGAATCGCGCAGAAGTGCGTGAAAATTTCTTGCGTTTTGAGTGTGAGATGTGGAATCTACAACTTATCTATAGATATCTATAGTATGTTTGATTTTGTATTTGTAGGATCCAACAATATTGTATATATATAATATTATATAATTACTAGAGATTTACTGAATTTACTGGATATGTTTAGATTCCACAATCCATTTGTGTATTGCATCTTCGCTAACACGTGGGGATTCAAATTGATTCTGTCCTTGTCAAGATGGTTTCCTGTCCTCGGCTCTGGGAAGATACGATGCTATATGACATGTGTTGAGTTTGCTCCATGGCAGCAAACAAACTTGAGGTTCATGCCGTTCATGCTGCAAATGTCATTTGCTCAAGGGACATTAATATAGCGGTTGCCTCATGTAGAAGGTCGAGAAGCTACGATGCTGCATGAGTTGTGGAACAGAAGTGCATTTGCTCGAAGCAATGTCCCTAGCATGAGTACGGAATCAGGAAAAAAAGGATCTTTACTGCCATCATTTCCACAAAAAAAACAAAAAGAAGTAGCCATACCATCCCATGAACCATTCAAAGAAGTTCAAGAGTACATGACAAAGCCATCTGTGTCACCAACAAGAACCTTTTTCGAAAAAATATCACATGCCCCGGGACCCGTGAGGACCTTCCATTTTGGCAGAACATGACTGTACTCCACACATTTGGCCCAAACGATGGCCAGCTCCGACTGTGAATCCAACCGGATCCAACGGAATCGATGGCCACAGTGAAACTCGACGACACGCCTTGGACTCAAAAGGGGCCTCCATCATATATGGGATAATCCTTCCCATTGACTAATGTTTTTCAAGATGGTTAAAACATGTTAAAACCACCAACCAGGAAATGTGGATCTGCAGATTCAGTTGATGGATGCTGGAATCGGCCGAGGTGATGTCCCGGAACAAGAAACTAGGAGCCCCGGAAGACATCTTCGACGTCCCCGGCAACAAGGCCGGAGTTTCGAAGGATGCGGAGTCCCTTTTTGTGACCCAAATAAGAGACCCATGTTACGGGAGGGTCTCCTCCAATCCACAATGTGGTAAACATGTAAACCGTAAAGCCAATAAGAAACCTCCAGTTGGGCAAGATTTGTCCACCGTTTTTTTCCACCCATTTTCTGATCATGGTTTTGTGTGCACCAAGATACTTGAATGTCAAGTATTGGTTGAATCAAGTTGAATATGTTAAATCCAATACAGTATGATATTGTCAATGTTGTCAATATATGTATTGTTTGATGTCCCATGAGTTCTGTCATTCGTCGCAGAGGAATGTGCTGATTGCGGTGCTGCAGGGCCCACGTGGGCATCATGGAAGCTCGGGTTTCTGAAAGCGACGGGGTTTGGGATTCACCATGAAGATGTAACCTCGCAATAGTCAAAGCTTGAACTTAAACATCAATAGCCAAAGAATAACTTAACGTAACCAGCAAACATGGAGGTAAGTTACCAGCAAGAAAAGTTGGATATTCAGTGGCTGTTTGATATTTGAATGTATTTGAGTAAACTAACTACTGAAGGATAGTGTGAGGGTTTCATTGTTGACCCTGAATCCGGAATAATCTGGGTGTATACTCTGTTTTGCAGGGTATTGATATTTTGCCATGGGGCCAGATGTATTTTCGGGGCCAGATGTGGCTGTCCCTTTTTTCGATGGGCCTAATGTTCCCAAGGATCCAAAATTGAAGGATCTGTTTCACCTAGGATGGCAAAAATGAGAGGAACTCCCACGGGAAGTTTCTGCAACCTTTTGTGAAAGAAGTTGAAGTTCTGTGAGGTATTGCATGTACCCTCTGGTTATTTAACATAGCCATGGAAAATGGCCCATTTATAGATGGTTTACCTAGTTTACCTATTAAAAATTGTGATTTTCCATGGCTATGTTAAATAACCAGATGGTGCTTATTGTTGTTCCGTAATTTTTCCATTGTCAATGTCTGAGGAACCTTGGTATTCTCATTTGCGAGAAGTGTTGCTCGGCGGTAGGGTGTGCTGTGGAAAATATTGGGTGACATGGTTTATATAATATATATATATATATATAATGCCAGGAAACGAGCTTGAAACCCATCAGGAGGTGTCTTCAAACAACAAATTTGATCTACATCAACATTTTGGCTGCCGGTTATCGATGACATCTAGTAATCTTCTTGGCGTTTGGTGTTCCACACGGCCTAAAAACTGTTTACCCACCAATGGGATGTTTCAGGTCTGTTCAATCTGTCTTTTGATCATTAGATATCGCAGAAATCCTAAATTTGAGAACAACATGTATAACTGTATAACATGTATTATACATGTTCAACAATTAAAATATATTAAAATTAAAGACACCATGTATTACATGTATTACATCTATTTTTTTTTTCAGAATGTTTCCCTAAGACGTTGTTCATCGCCAGCCTTTTTTTCGCGGACCGCCAGGCTGTGGGATGCACCGGGGCCTGGGGACACATATCTCCAAGGCGAGATTGTTGATCCGCCCAAAAAGTTAGGGCGATGTGGATACTCTATCCATCTATATCCTAAAATTTAGGGGGATTTGTTGATTTTAACCTCTACAATTGTTTTTTGTTGAAATTTGGGTATCCAAACATCAAAGAGTTGTTGTGGTTCCGGTTGACAGGCTCGAGGATACACTGTCGTGTGCACCGCTACAAATGGCCTTGTGCATTAAAACAAGGAAGCGAACCTGCATTCAAGCTGAAAACGATCAATACACAACTAGATACAATTAGTGCTGACAGTTGCTGACCTATAGTTCCTGCACAGCTTCATTGTACCAGATATAATGGTCATGTTGCTCTTGTCATGTTGACTGCAAGGTGAAGTCGACCCGTATGGACAAGTGGGACAATGATCAGGCGCCAGGATGGGTCCTGATGGATGGATGCTATGAGATGCCTATGGAAATCATGCTCATCTAGTCAAGCTACCCTCTGGTTATTTAACATAGCTATGGAAAATGGTCCATAGAAATAGATGATTTTCCCATTAATACCTCCATTTATAAGGGATTTTCCATGGCTATGTTAAATAACCAGAGGGTATTAGATTTACATTGAGACCTTCTACCTGTTTAGTTGGTCACTTACCAACAGGGAAATCATAGGCTTGGAGGCTTGGAGTCTACCCCTGTTGCACTACTGTGCCCAGTTTCTGGTTCCTGTGCGAAACATCGGCAACCTCGTGTCCAATGGCTTTTACGAGTGCCCAACCTTAGCTGGGTGAGATGGGTATATAACCGGTTGGGCACTATGGACAACTGGGGGGTAGCAGGGTTTACAGACGTTTTATGAAGATCTCTCACTGGTTTTCGGTTTTTCTGTTGTTTACTACTGTCTGATGGCTCTTCTTGGCACTGTATCATCATGTTGAAACGATGCGACACCCAGTTCTGTGTGAAATGTTGAAAGACGTTGAAAGATATCTGGAGGCGGTCCGAACTATGTGAAATTCCAGGTGACACTGTCCCTATTCGTCTCCCAGTTTCTTTACCAGGTACAGCGTCCCCCCTGGGTCGAAGTATGTCGCGGGTGTCAAAAGTGCTGCCGGTGCAGCGCCCAGTTGACGGCGGACCAATGAAGAGCTTTCAGGGATGTTCTCTTTGGACCAATGAATGGAACCAACTAGGATTATTTACCAGGTAATTGTTTATATAACGAAATTGGTTTATAAGATGCGCTTAATGATAACTATCACATGTTATAATCCCTTCCCCCTAATACTAAACGTCACCCCAAATAATAAACACTTCAGGTAGTTTTTATTATTAGGTGGTATTTATTATTAGTGTTCCCCCTAATAGTAAGTTTAAAACCCTAATATAAAAACCTATTTTGTTCTATTTCAAAATCGATTAGACTTTCTTTTAAAATCTAATTGGAATATTGCCAAAAATTGGATTTCGAAGCTTTCCCCTCATATTAAATTAAAATCCTTAGTATAAAATACATTTTTCTTTTCGACCTTAAAAGACGGACCCCAATAAAAAACACCCCAGGGTTGACTAGTTTTTATTATTAGGGGGTGAAACCCTGGAATGGTAGCTTCATTTTTAAATTGTTTCTAAAGGGAGTCAATTAAAAATCACATTGGCCAACCTCAAATTTTCCAAAATTGGAGACGAACACTAGTTTTTATTATTTGTAGGGGTTTAGTACTAGGGGGAAGGGATTAATTACACTTGTTTTACACATGTTATACATGTTATAAAACCTGCTAAAACTGGTAAAAAGACCACCATGTGCCCCATTCTTTGTTTCTTACATCATAGTGTTGAAAATCATTTTATGTTTTCATCATCGTGTTTTAATTCTCTACATCTCACTATAGTGTTGCACGGTTTTTTTAAATGTATGTTGAAGAGAATATGTTGATATAGAATGTTGATAGATTGTTAAGTGGACCCATATCTTTATAGCTCTATAGAAGTTGCTATGATGTCCCCACCCCATGCCACGCCGATAGCGCAGTGACTTGCCTGATCCTTCAGGTGACAAGATCGACAACGTCGAGGCCAAGAAGTTGGAACGCTGGATCCGCGCCGCGGCGTTTTTTTTGTCGTAACAAAAAGGGGATAATCCATAGAGGATACCAATATAATATCCATTAATATCCATTAACATAGTAATACAGGGGTTTTAATAGATCCTATTACACTAATATCAATAGGGAATATATAGAGAATAATAATAGGGATCCATTAAAGAATATTTCATAATATAACAATAGAGGATTATATAATAGGGGAGATTTCCTAGAGAATTTCTTGGGATACAACCAATAGTTATCACAATGGGATCCGTTGGGAGCTGTTGCTATGGAGCCGGTAGGAGCCACTGAGACTTTCCCAACTGGAACCACTGGCGGTTTTAACAGCCAGTGTTGTCGCATTCGGGGGAGTTGCAGAGTTGCAACATCACCTTAATATGGTTGTATTCTGTTGTATTCTGTTGTATTATGTTGTATTATGTTGCATTACATTTTGCAGGTTCTTCCTCTATGATGGCTGAGTGATGGTTACCTGGTTTGAATGGGACCTTTCATGACCTCGGTGATTGAAATGATTTAAGTCGTGTGTGGCTTCACTGACTTCCACACCGCTTCGGTGATCTGAGGTGCCAAATACGAGGCCAAAAAATATGCTCAACCTGGGGTTGACCCTCCACATGTGCGCTTGGCGCGAGGTGAGGGATTTTTTTTGGGGATTGGTGGGTTTTGAGCACTCCGAATGTGTACAAAAAATGTTGCAGCTGACGTTGTGGTTTTCAGTTTTGGTCAAATTCCAATCATCTTGGTACTGGTACCTCATCAGTTCATGTTCTTCACAGCATATGTTTCACACTGTTTAGTATTGCAAGAACAACTGCAAAGTTTGAAGAGACACATTTTGCTTTGCCGTGCTGGTTGGTGATCGACGTCATACCCCAAGCATCAACATGTGACTGGCAGTCAATGCGATACACTTGTGGGACACCCGCAGTGTTTTCCAGCGGTACTGATACATGAATCTTCCTTGACAGGTAGCGTATCAAAGCCATCAGACCATCCCCAGTTTCTGCGACCCAATTTGGCAATTTAAGGGTGGTATGAACATCATTGAACATCTATTTAACTTCAGTATCCTCCATGTTTTTAGAACCTTTCGGTGTGGAAAACGGTTACACCATGGATGACAAAAACCGATGCCGCAACGCTCTTTTGGTGATCCAAGGGATCCGCTTGGAGGTGATCCGCTTGGATACACCATATTAGTGTCAGATCAAATCTACATCATAATAGATAATATATAGATATGATATAAAATATAGATAATATATAAATATAAAATAGATAATAGATATAATATATATAGATAGATGACATAATATTACCTTCAGAACTTGTATTTCTGAATATATGAACAGCCTAAAACATTCCATAAAATATCTATGTAATGAGATGATACGCTATCATATAGTATCTATTCAGTATAAATTCACTATACATGACATGTGAATCTATGTCCAGGCGAATCGCTGCGTGACCCAAAGAAGGCGACAGAGGTGCGTTTTTTTTTTTCGTTGTAAACAAAAAAAACGTGCCTAAGCAGTGAGGGACCTAGGATCCTAAGGTTGGCTGGTCAGATTTGCTATATATACATATCATTACTTACGATCTTCATATTTGGGCACAGAAAACCTGGGGTTTGAGGTTTGTAAGGTATCTACATATATACTATATATATATATTATATACAACCACATACTACTGAGATTATGCCTGTTATTTTTTTGGGGAAGGCTGACCCGCAACTCTCTAAACTTGAGACCTCTTCAGATGGTTTGGGGCCAGCTTGTGAGGTAAAGATTGGGAGGCTTCTAGACATCTCCCTTGTTTTTTTACGGGTGCTGAATATAATATCACCTGTGGTGTTCCTATACATACCTATTTTAGGGGATATTAAACATCGCCTTAAGTGGTGTTTAGACCATTGCAGTTTCCCCATGAAAAGGTGATCAAATAGAAAGGACTGCTACTTCAGGAGAAGCCCCTGGAGGAGAAAAATCCTTCTAAGAAGGACAAAGAGAAGCTTGGACCATGGATATTCATGGATCATTGGGGCTGCAGGGGTTGGCTCAGAGTGTGCAGTAGCACTAAGTCATTGGGTAGCTTTCACTGGGTTTGGCTTGGAAGTAGGTTGGGTCTTCGGTCCTTTTTGAAGGTGTGCAGCATAGCTGCATGCTGTCTGAGGAATAAAGAGAAGCACAGAAAGGGCGAAACAAGTCCTTCCAAAAAGGAAGGTAAAGAAAAGAAGGTGAAGGATGACAAAGAGAAGGATGACTGGAGGGTTCATGCAAACCCAAGTCGACAGATTCTGTGTTCGTGCTTAGGTTCACTGCAGTTGGTCACTTCAGCCCCTACACCGAAAGCAAGTTGAAAGCATGGATTTGAATTGAGCAGAAGACAGCAAAACATGCCACTCTACATGGAAAGGGACTCTTGGCATCTTTTCTAAACTTCGCTCGGCAAACCAATTTGGCAATGAGAATCAGTGCTTTCCAATTGAAAGGTGCTTGCTTTCGAATACAAACGCAATCAATTACTGTGCAGTCCCAAGGGGGTTGAGACATTGCAGGAGAAGGAAACAAAGTCTGAGGTCAAGGATGAGCAGGGTTGCGATCTCATTAGATCATGTCCCGTCAACATATGGTGTGTCTTGAAATGGGGTATACGAACGGCAATTCTAGTAGGGATAATGATTTATCAATGGATTCATGGGCACCCTTTCTCAGATAAGCTCATATATCGATACGATACCTGTAGCTGGACATCAATTTCACATGTCTCACGGACCATCCATATACAGGTTTTGATGGTAGAGTCTGGTAGAGTTGCCCAGTTGCCCATGCTTAAATTCTGCCGGGACTTTGTGGCAGGAGAAGAAAAGCAAAAAGGACAAAAAAGAGAAGCGTTCTCAAGGCAACTTTTTCAGTCATCCTTGTGCGCTTTTTCCTGGCTAAGGAAAACAGTGATGTTTTTATATATTTTTGACTTCGAAGAACACAAGAGTCAACCAATGAGTACACACCAATGACCATTTTTTATGTTTTTTTTCCTCATCATTCCATGATTTTCTGGCGAAAAATTCTTCGCTGGCAGAACTGGCTTCCTCCTTTGCGGAGCTGGAGACCTGGGCGCAGGACATCCATGTGGATTGAGAATGGCTTGAGAATGGCTTGAGAATGGGATGGTGAATGATTATCATCCAGTTTATGGGGATATGTATAATTAATAATATATTATATATATGTACATATTATACATAATTATATAATGGTGGATGATTTACAGTAGACGATCTCTCGTATCTATGCCCAAGTGGCTTGGGAAGTTGGGGAACTGAAGGCCACCAGAACACCAGCTGAGTTGGATTTGATATGTTTTTTTCCCCAGTGGTACAGCAAGAGATGGTAACTGATTATATGATATCTATATATATATATATCAGTTATATAGATGATCAGTAGTATTTTGGTAATATTTTGGTTAGTGGCCAGATTTAAATGAAAACCTTTGGTTATATTTGGGAGTCGTTTGGTACCACAACATTTGAAGTCGATTGAAGTTGATTGGTACCAACAAATAGCATGTGACGGATCATCTTTGGCAGATTTTGGTTTTACGGATGATTTTGCTGATGGAAATCCATGTTTTGGTTTTGGTGTGTCTGGTGTGTTTCTTTTTTTTGTATGGCATGCTTAGCCATGTTGGCAAATTGAGTTTGCACAGGATACCATTGATATCCACGGCTTTTTTCCCAAGACATCTCTGTCTGTTGTGCAGGGGAAAAAAAGTCGCAAGAAGACCCAAGACATGACTCAGGCAGGATGCTGGGCATGGCGGGGGGAGAGCTTCTAAGGGGAAACTGAATTGATTATTGCATATTATATACATAATTATTTACACATATATAATTATTCACATGCATGTCTTGTGTGCGTGTGTGTTACACATGTGTCATCATCAACAATATAACATAATATAACTATATATATATACAGATATATCATATGTTGTATGTACGGATGTGCGCTATACAGCTATACAATGTGATACAATCCATACTCATGCTGTCTCCAAACGATGTAGGGCAGAGTTAGAACAAATACCCGCACCGCAGCATGTTGGATGCTACTCAATCTCATGAATTTCCTATGGAGAATCTCTTGCGAAAGCACAGATTTTCATGGATTTGAAGGACTCTGTTGCTGTTTCCCATTTCGGTTTCCCCTTTTGGTGTTCCGCTGGGTCAATTTTCCCATCCTGGGCACGTCGCTTGGAGGCCAGTTGGGATGCAGGCCATTGGAGTGGCGGGAGAATCTGGTTATTCAAACAGAGCCATGATTTTTCGATGGCCCTAATCGAAAGAAATAGATGGTTTACCGAACTTAAATTTTCCATGGTGGATCTTTCCATGGCGAACTGTGAATGTCATAACCAGATGGACATCCGGAAATGGAGGGAGTTGTGGATTTCCCAAAGATCCGCATCTCCGCATCGCAGGCGGTGAAGCGTGGTCCGATGCGTCTCCAACTTCCTGGGATGGCTCTCCCGGATATGGAACGGCCAATGGCTTTGGACAACAGGAGATCAACGAGTTGGATGGTCACTGTTTAGGGAAGCTTAGCTTCGGCCATGGTGGAGATAGATGATGATAGATGATGATAGATGTATGTGGATGTTAGAAGCAATTTGAAGTGGTCCAAAATTGATGTACCCTCTGGTAATTTGTTACATAGCTATTGAACATGGCCCAGTCGAAATAGTGGATTTTCTATGATTTTCTCATGAAAAATGGTGGATCTTTCCATAGTTTTTTGTATGTTTACCAGAGGGTAAGATAGGGTAAGCTAAAGTGAATCGACTCTGGGGTGAAAAAACGGCATGGTAGGGGATTGCACTGCAGGGCTCCGTGGCTTCACCGGCTTCCATCGATTTTGGTCCTCTGAATTCGAGTTCCTTGAACTAGTCTCATGCAACGGATTTCATATGAGGCGTTCATCTGGTTATCTTGAGATAAATCATGATTTATCATGATTTATCATGATTTATCATGATTTATCTAGTACATATTGATCTCCATTTTGGAGATATTCTGCTTCAGCTCTTCTTTTCCTAAAGCAGAGAAGCGCTGAAAGTGGCCAGCGCTCCCAGGACTATCAGCAAGGTATGTCAGCTGCTGGTGCGACGGAGACTGGGCAACTGATGTGGCCGGCTTTATATCTTTTGGGGATCAATCAACTAATCTGGGGGTTTCTTGAAATGGGGGTTCGCCCAAACCATAGGTTTCAATAGGTTTCAATACAACAATGGCCTTAATTTGGATGATTTGGGGGGGGTACCACCATTTTAGGAAACCTCCATATAGACTGGATTAAGCATGAACAATCATGAACATGTAGAAAAGTAGATCAATCATTTTCAGCTTGCTTGTGGTTGGGTATTGCTCTTTTTTGCATGGAGGATAAGTTGTATTCTGAAGGTATAATATTTTTTGCTACTGGGTGGTGGCATTGAGCGCGGGTGTTCGGGTGTCGTTACACTTGCACGCGAAGCTAAATGTCACGCGTCAGTGCTGTTTTATGGCTCCCGGTGAGCAAATCCCAAAAATTCTAAGAACCATCCCTTGTAGATGATTTTGGGGTTTACCAGGCCAATCGGGGCAATTTATGTTCTCAAGTATTTGGCTCCGTCTCAAACTATTTGCTTCCATGGCGTGATTCAATATTGAACATGTATTGAATATGACAAATTCTTGCAGGCGGATTGAGCCTTTTTTTTCTGAGCCATGTCCGTTTCTGGGGTGTTTAAGTGAAACTCTTCCATGCTATCAAGGAGCAGTTCCAGCCGCCCAGCGGCTATGGCATGCCGGATCCAAGCATGGCGCCCACCGGGCCACAGTTCGATGCTTGTCGATTGGGCCAGCTTTGGGATTCATGGTTTACCGGCATAGTTGTTCCGTCTATCCAATGTATGTTGGGATGCTTTTGGGTGAGCCAGATACTGTATAATTGTATATTAATAATACACATTTATAATCCATATATAGCTGCTGGGGTGGTTTCCCAATTTTTGCACAAACTTGCCAGCAGTTTTGGTTCCATCCAAAATCATTTCCTTGGAAGTGATTGCGCATGATTCCGCGCTGCTTGTGATTTTCCAAAAGTTGTCGGATCAGCGTGGCAGCATGTGTGATAATGGGCTCTCAGAGACTTGTTGGATGAGAAAAAGGGGAAGGTGTAATTTTGATTTATTCCGGGCAATATGAGTCTCTGTCATGCAATGGTGCCTACATTCCCTTTATGCACTGTAGTGCCTTTAGCATCCGTGTGCATTAGTTCTGACCCGTGACCCATCATTATTTTCGGATGAGTTCTTGTCATTGAAGCTTTAACAACAACAACGGCATACAACGGCAAAGAACAACATCGGGAATGGTTCTGCAGGAGTCAGCCGCCAGTCGTTTTCCTGTCGTTTTCCTGTCGTTTTCCTGTGGTCCAGGGAAATCCAGAAGAGACGTATCACGTCCTATGAGTGAATCTATTGCGAATTTAATGAGTGAATCATATGCCAGCTGCAAAACCCAGCCTTCCCAAGTGAGTAGTGAGCATTGAGGGGTGTGTTGTGTTTACATGTGCATACCACCCTTTATGTATTGGATATGCTGACAATACAGTATGATTTTGATGATCATTATTAATAGGGAATTATATAGATATTATTGATATTATGTATTTAAATGTATTTAATATAACTATAATAATTATATATATATATTTATACACCACTACGATTATCATACTTATGGGAATCCCAGCAACCAACTGCTATCAGGGGTCCAAAATCGGTAGCTGAAGATGACCCAAGGATCACGGTGGCTATGGCACCAACCTCTCTTATGGTGGACCCAGCGGACCCATGGTTTCTGGCCAGATGGACTCCACCAGTGGTTTCGGCCCGCATCTTGGCTGCATTTTTTTGGCTCGGCCAAGTTGGATTTGGGAGGATTGGAATCGAATCGGAACGATACCACGATGAAATGATCCAAACGCATCCACATGTTCGACGTTCGCGGAAAGGCCTGTGCAGGTCGCGATGGGTCTAATGATTGTTTAAAGATGTTTGAAGCTTCAAACCTGGTGCCCTGGTTCAGTACCAATTCGGTATGAAGCCACCATCAATTTCCAGAAATGAAGCCATTACTGATCACCACCACCATCATCACCATTGTGATAATTTCGTCATTTTTTTGTGTATCGCCTAGTGATTTCTCTTGTGATGCCACAGATCTTCGAGGTACGCATCCTCTTACGGTGGAGGTGGAGGCTGGACTGCCAATGGAAGCCAGGGGGCCGGGTCATCATAGTGGCCCAATAGTTGTGAAACACCTCAAAAAGGCAGGTTAGTAAAGCCATAGGGGAAGAGTATGGAACAGGAACATTTGATAATTTTCATTAAATTCGAATCCCTTTTTTTATATTTCCACTTTTTTTTTGTCACCTGGTAAATGTGCAGGGGGATTTATTTGATATTTTGATATTGGGAAGGGATTTTCAGCACTTTAATGCCACAGAATTTTTCGCTATGCCCAGAGATGCTGGGAAATGTCAGCACTGGCGTCAGGTTTTTCAGTTGAACCCAGGCGCAACGAATGGCTGTTTTGGTTGGGAAGTGGTGGATTTGGAACCAAGAACAGCACGGATAGACATGGACTGTGTGAGTGGATCTAAATGAGAGATTCATTAGCATCATTATCAGATATTATCATATATTATCAGTTGCAGTCATAACCCATAGAAAGTGCGTTCCGAAGTGCTGATGAAACCAACCATCTTGAAGTGTTAGTGTTGACCCATGACATCCAATCGCTTACCACAAAAATTGATGTCTCAGAATGTCTCAGACTTGGACGATGCGGATATTGTGTTCATACATCAGGTGATGTACTAAGGTGATATAACGGTGATGCTATTGTAAGTCGGCAACGAAACGTGTGGGATCCCCACATAGATCAAGAGTTTGGTTCTCCCAGCTATTTCAAAAAACACGTGGTGTATACCATCTGGTTATTTAACATAGCCATGGTATAGATGGCCCATAGAAATAGATGGTTTACCTATTAAACATGGTGATTCTCCATGGCGAACTATTAGTCACAACCAGATGGTATATGAAATACCCATTGTGGGATGGATGACCATAGCCGATCCCTGTAGCTTCCCTGCCAGGCCTGAACCAGGTGCCTTCCACGCGTTTGTTTTCTTAATTCCGATGGTAGTGGACCTCTATGACTATCATGACCTGCCCTTGAGGTTAGGGGGGTTGAAAGTTGAAACCATCACTAACATCAACAAGGGGATGTGGTGAAATTTAGTTCCATCTGTCAGAATCTGTTGATGAATTTGATGATGTTGACTCAAACGGATTGTGATTTGATGACGATGTTTAGAGCTTTGATGATCTTTGATGGGTCTAGTTCGACTGAGAATATGGTTCAGATGGACCATCTTCTTTCCAAACTGATGCTGCCCGCAGTGGCGATGTGCTTGTGCATTTTGCAGCCATGTAGGCTTTGCGCATCTTTCAGATCATCGAAAGTATGCAGCAGAGATTACAGTTTGATAATCCAAGTCGAATCAGTGTTGATTCGCGCAATTAGATAACCCGAGCATACCCGAGTGAACTAGGCATATGGGGGTTTCTTAAGTCATGGGGGTATCCCCAAGCCACCCTGGGTTTCAACACTAAGCCATGGTCTAATGGATCTAATGGCTTGGATGATTTGTGGGTACCCCCATGACTAACCCCCAAAAGATTCGGACATCCAAACGCACCACACCTGTCAGATCCTCTTGTCACAGGAGTTCACCATAACTGGGTGCAAGGCCCATCCTGGTCGCAATGTCCTAGCGCAGTGGCCGTGTGTCGGCCAATGGGGCTCCATTGGACGGTGGAAGTTTTTAGCATCTGGACTGAAGCGCAGTGGCCATCAGCATTTCTGACTTGTGGATGATTTTGACATATTTCAACTAATTTAGGACACCCAATAAATCAACCATAATTCTAAATCTACCGTACACCCATTTGTGAATTTTGTAAACATCGAAAAAAGTGTTTGGGTGTTTGAGAAAAAAAATGAGTTTTGTCATCAGGTTTGCCAACCTACGGAGCAGGTCTTTTTCCCAGTCTGTACCCTGAGGTATTCTCCTGATCGCGCTAGGTGTGCTGAATTGGGAACCCGGGGCTGTATAAGTGTATAACCGCCAAGATGGCCGGGTCTCAAATTGGGTCCCAACAGAATTCTATCAATCCAGTTTCAGCAAGTTCCAAGCTCAACCTGGGCATCTTTCATTTGATGCTCAATTTCAGCACAGAAATATGGCAGTGGGTCAAAACCTTGTACCCCTGGTGAACATCAAAATAGCTGGTAAATGGATGTTCATCCCCCTAAAAATGGTATGTATAGGTATTGATCCATTGCCATATAGGCCTTAGAATGCCTTGGATTTGCTGAATTTTCCCACTGAAGCCACCAGTCATGGCCTTGGAATCTTTTGCGAACGTGTTGTTTCCTTTTGCTGGAGCCAAATACAACCGAATGCAGCAATTAAAACTATACAGCCGCTTATATGTTGCGGATATAATACAACCAAAACTACATACATACGACTGTAGCTATCTGTAGTTGAGTTTGTTCATTCTGAGATTTGGTTCAAGGGAAAAAACCATGACATCCATAAGAGTTCATGGTTTCTGGTGGATTTTCTCCCTTAAATCACAGCAATTGTTGAACATCTGCCGTCAGCCCCATGATGTTCCCTTAAAAGAACCATATTGGAAGATCCAAGGCTGGTTGGTGGTGACTGGGACATGGCTGGATTATGACTTTCCACATTAATTGGGAATGGAATGTCATCATCCCAACTGTTACTCGCTCCATCATTTTTCAGAGGGGTTGGTTGAAACCACCAAGATCCAAGGTGTTCCCATGGGTTCCTGAGAGTTTCCCTTTGTGAAACACGCCGCGAAATTCCGGGGGAACCGGCCAGGTGCCTACGTTGCCTTCGGTCCCTACCACGACGACCGGACCTGGAACCTGGTCCGCAACAGCGCGAAGATTGAGACCATTCCGGTACCCTCCCAGGAGCCCGGCTGGAAACCCACGGAAACCCTGTTCAAGCAGGTATTGACATGGGAAAATCATGGGAAATCAAGGAAACTATGGGAATCACATCCAAAATAATCAAGTTGAGTGGGAAAACTTGGATTTAACATGATTTAACCATCATTTTATGGGATTTACAACAGGATATAATGGGTTCTACCGTTAGAAGTTCTACCCCTCTGGTCATCATCAAACAAGGTAATTAGTTGAAAATCCCCAAACTAAGTAGAGGTTTTGATTTTGATTACAAAATCAACTGTAAATGGTGGATTTTCCATTGCCATGTTTGATTTCCAGAGGGTATGGTCAGAACTGGTGAGGTAATTATGTGAGAAAATTGTGGAAAATAACGTATTGATACATGTGTGTATATATATATATATATGTGTATGCACAACTATGCAACCGAGGTCATGAATAGTGAGATGATAACCTATTGACTTTGGATATTAATCGGTTACCAAAAAGGGGACAATCCTCCAGAGAAAGCCATCAAGCCTCGGGGTGTTCTACCGCAGGAACCCACGCATTTCAGCTTGTATGCTCTAGAGCACAGCACTTCGAAGCCATCCTTGCTCTTCATTCCAGGTCATGCTGGGTTCGGGTGGCCCAGAAAAACAGCGAGATGAGTAGCTATGTTGCAGCTATGTTGTCCTATTTGATGGAGTAAGATCATGAGACTTACTCCGTATCCTGCCATGTTTTTCTTCCAAATTCTTCCCCTGAAGCTGGCATGTTCTTTCAACTAGAAATTCCAGCTTATACAGGCTTGGGTGAAAATCGACAGAAACCGCTAAATTCCACTTCCACTGGTGAAGCGTCAATCAAGAGCAAGCTCTCGGCTGTTTCAGAGCCACCAGTCCCAGCAAATCTCTAAAAATTCTATGGATCTTGTCCATGGACAGAGATGGAAACCATCAACCAACCATTTCGACCATAGAAATGTTATGAATGTTGAGTTTCCAACCTTTTCCAACCATACCAGAACTGATCACAAGCTCACCAGCCATCGAGCCTGCCATCAGCAGCTCAGCAGCTTTGTTCAGCAGTTGTCAGGTCGTGGAGGCAGGGGATCAATCTTTGTGCCTACTTAGAGGCGTGATCCGTGGATGAAATTGGGACCCTTTGATTTGGACGTAGATTGGCAAAAAACAGATAAACATTTTCGTCAAATCACTAAAAAAGAGACTCATAGAAAGGCTTTAAGATTTAACTTTGGATGACTTTGGTATCTTTGGTCGCTTGCAGATTTTTGGTCACTATCCACTACTCATAACTGAAGCTTCAAACCAAAACAACCTGGCCATCCATATGATTCAATACTGTATGTAGTTAGCACAAAAGCAGTTAGAAATGCTAGATTGGTGTGACCCTTTACCAGCTGGTTGTTCATTCAGCATATGTTTGGATTTTGCCTTCCAATGACTGATGTCTGTCAGCTGGTTCCCACAGCCACAACGTCAACCCTGAGGGAGCTTGGAATTTCTACGTCACGGATTTTCACGCGTCGGAGATCTTAGGAAAGCAGCGGAAAAGTCTCCACCAGCTATTCAGTACTTAAGAGATTTAAGAGGAAGGTACATGAAGGTACAATCTGCAGTGGACATTTGGGAAAAGTCATGGTGATCAGGTCAGCCTCTGCACTCCACTGGTCGGTTTTAAGCGACCAAGCGGCCTTTACTGCGGCAGTTTCTCGGTTGCATCCTACCTCCATGCAGTTGTAGATGAACTGGAGAGGAGGCCATGAAAAGCTAGTCATTGTTCATTAATGTTTATTACAATGTAACGACAATGTACATTAATGTACATCAATACTATCCAATACTCAGACTCTGAAAGCTGTTTTGGTTGTTTTGGTTTGATGAATTCAAAGCGATGTGGCCATCGTTCCCAGCTGAGGCCATCAACCATCTCGGGGAACTGCGAGGCAACCCATGATGGATCCATCGCAGATGACGACAGGGAGATGACGACATACTGAGTTTGAATTACTAGATACCCTCTGGTAAACGTTTACATAACTATGGAAAAACACAATTTTTAATGGGAAAATCCACTATAAATAGCCATTTTCAATAGCTATGTAACAAATTACCAGAGGGTATCGATTGTACAATGAACTCCATTCGTGACTGCAATGATTGATAGTTGTCACGATGATCCAACGTCATCCCGCGCCGTGCTCATTGTTGGGGATTTTTGCCCACTGCACCTGGAATACAGACTGGCAGATCACTTGTGTGCAAGCTGTCGTGAATTTCAGGTTGCAAAAAAAGACCTTGAAACAAGTGACAGGTTGAGTTAGCAGTTAGCTTGATGTGCAAGAAAATATAACAAAATCAACAAACAGGTTCACATCAGATTGATAGCCTCGCTGCAAGGCTCACAGTTGACCCTGCTGGGTCATTCCATGGGTGGCCGCGTGGCCCTTGAAGCCCTGAAGACCAGCAGGCCCTGGAATCAAAACCGCGACTGATTTGGGGAACCTGATTTTGGGGCAGACTGATTTGGGGGAAAATGTGGGTGTAACATGGTATAACGTGGTATAACTTAGCCAGCTAAAAGTGGCAAAGCTGCTCTATGTCTCTATGTGGAGCTGATGTAAACTATAGAGGTGGCTTCGAAGCTGAGTCAAGACGTGTCAGCTTGAACTCGGGAAGTTGTTTTTTCCAATTTTGTTTGGTACCCTGTTTGACTTTGATTCACTGCCATTTTCATCTTCCATCTTGATCTCCATGCGATTTTTTTTTCGGCGCTTTTCATGCCCATCTCCCGTGGCCATCGCTGCAGCTCACATCTCAACCATTTATTTGGTTGTGCTGAAAAAATGGGGACTATATATATATATATAATATATACATCAATACCAAAGACAGGGAATACGGGGATGTAAGTGGTAGATTCTGGATCTTGATAGGGAAAGAGCATTTGGTTTTGGAGCTCCAATCTCTTTAGCCCCTCAGATACATCCCAAAGCGGCAGCTGCGAGGCAGCACGTGAATGCTCTCATCTTAATCTCCACGCCAGTGGCAACTTGGACACCCAGGAATGCAAATCACCAAGGAAAGGGTAATTACCCTTTGGTTATTTAACATAGCCATGGTATAGATGGCCCTAATCGAAATAGATGATTTACCGAACTTAAACATGGTGGATCTTTCCATATTTTCCATGGCAATGTTAGTCATAACCAGATGGTAACCACCTTAAATGGTTGATTGAATATCACCTGGCAGCGATGCCAATGGGGCTCCTTACCCAATTTCGAAACAAATACAGGTACTGTATCATTTGAATATCGGCGCGCCCAACATTGTTGAAGTCAACATACTCAAAATGTATGGTTTTTGGTCCAATTTTGTTGGTAGAATCATCCACGGAGTTTCATGTCGCCAAGGGGCCACATCCACTGTTGCTCGATCCCCGCTTCGCTCCGGAGGCTTCGGGCTCGGTCATCTCGTTTGGTGTTCATTCATGCATATTTCTATGGAATCCTATAGTAATCCTATAGTAATCCTATAGTAATCCTATAGTAATCCTATAGTAATCCTATAGTAATCCTATAGTGACAGGATGATATCAATGATATCAATGATATGAGATGTTATGAATATCATGAATAGTGCCTGTCACATCAGCAGATGCTGTGGCAAAAATTCCCGTTGTGGGATGACACACGAAACACGTGACACGTGCGGCGAGGCAGGACTCGACCTGCAGGGTCTTGACGTCTACTCACTCTCAGGCGGTTCGCTCCTGGGATCCCCATGACATGGACTGTCTGTATCGACTGTCTATACTGTCACTGTCTATACTGTGTATACAAAGTGTATAGTATAGTATATACAATCTATAGATACTATACATGATCTATGAATATCTATGACATCCATATCATGTATATATATACTAACTTTATGGACTATCGTTTATATACTACCTAGCTATCTATGACATCCATGACGACCTCCGCAGGTGGAGCCACCGATCCCCTGGTGCCGATGAAGAGCTGCAGGGAGAGGTTGGAAGCGATGGATCTTTCCGTGGCGAACTGTGAATGTCACAACCAGATGGTAGATGGAAATTTAGTGGGGGATGTAGATGGATTTTAATATATTTTAATGGGACTTAAGGTCACAGGACTGTGTCTAAATTTATGAAAAAAACAACCTATTTTTTAACTTCCAACAACTTCCATTTCACTATAGGGTCTATGGTAGGTTTATGGTAGGTTTATGGTAGGTTTATCGAACGAGGTACTGTGGGTGAAGAAAACTTGTATCTGGAGGGCACCACCTTGTAGGATGCCAGGCGGCGCTTGGGGTGTCATCTTGACCTTTCTGGAACCCTGGCAATCCATCCAATACCGTGAATCTTCACCAAAATTCAACAGCCAGATGTCATCAACCGCCACCATTTCTAGTAGATCTAGTTCTTTTGCCGTTTGGCCTTGGGATGAAATTTTCATGCAAATTTCATCCCAAATCTGGGGATTCGAAGGTCTGTAAGGTTCATTCCATTGCCGGCCGCCAGCTGCTTGGAGACATTAGACCCATGAAATTCTCCACAGCCAAGCGTCCAAGCGTTCACGAGGAGGTGAAGCCATTATTGAAATACAATGAATACACGCAATACGCATTGATCGAGTTTTCAACTTGGACTTGTTTTTGGATGACACGTATATATATATATATTTATAATAATTATATATATAATAATTATATATATATAATAATTATATATATATATATTATATATTATATATATATTGTGTGGGTTCTCAAACTGAGGCAACGTGTACTCTTCGTTCAGCCACGTGAACTTGCTCTTTTCACGCCATAGTCACTTGGACGTTGAAGATGCAGAGGGACAGGCGTGGATCACCTGGGAATGGGTTTCGAAAATTGGAAACCAATAAGAACCCCCTTTTTGTTTATCATATGTCATATATTTATTTGTTTCCTGTAGAATTGTCATAAATTGGGGTATTTGCCATGATTAAAAAAAAACAACGAGATACCAGAGATGTTGGGTCACAGTGCTGAGCTGATAGCCAGACTTTACTTTAGCGAACAGTCATGGCAGTGTAGATCTTCAAAAAAATGGCCATGTTGCATCACAATTCAGAACAGGTAAACTGGTCTAAGTTTGACTTTACCCTCTGGTAAACATACAAAAAGCTATTGAACATGGCCCAGTCGAAATAGTGGATTTTCCCATTAAAAATGGTGATTTTCCATAGTTATGTAAACGTTTACCAGAGGGTAACATCCCATCCACCGATATTCCAACAATTTCACCAGTGAATCACCGGTGGTCCCTGTGCTTTTTCCGGGCCAAAATGGGCATCCAACACCTCCGAGGTTTGCATTTCCTCGCGCGGTTGCTTCGTGGTGCTACGTCACCGAAGAGAGAGGTCCCTCTGTCACCATGGCTGGGGAGTCTCAGCAGTGAACCGTGGAGGTCTCGTTTTGGGAATGCCCAGGGATAACGGGTACCAAATGTGGCGAATGTGCTTCGATTCAAGAATATATTCCCCCATAGATGATCACAACTATTCACCATAGATATAACTAGATATCATGTTATATGATGCTATATTGTTTATTTGGTTAGTGTTATCAGCTATGTGTTATTTTCCACCAACACTGCGGCCCCGCGTCGTGGTCGTGGGGTCCCAACCTTGAAACAAACTTGAATGTTGCTGAAGAAATTAGTTACCTCAAACCCCATCAAACCCCTATCACTACTGATCACTAGTGTGTGTCAAGTGGGCTACAAAGAGCCACAAAAATACCAGCTGCTGCTGCTGTTGCTTTAAGGTTGCGACTCAACTCCTTCACTGAGTCAACACCTGCAGTGCAGCCAAAGGCAGGGATATGTAGAAGCGAGATGACACAGATGATTCAGGTCACCAAACTCGGCATGGGATACCCTCTGGTAATTTAACATAGCTATGGAAAATCACCATTTTTAATGGGAAAACTCACTATCAATGGCCATTTTCAATAGCTATGTTAGTTTACCAGAGGGTATTTTCCTATTTTGTGCATTTTTGTTGATAGTTTTCTCATAAAAACATGCAGATTTCTCATTGCTATCCTTGATTTTTCCAGATATTACCGGAGCCAAAACCGGAGCCAAAACCGGAGCCAACTGTAGAGAATGATTGTTCGACCATCCCCAAAATATATCAAAATAACATACCCTCTGGTAAACTAACGTAACTATGGAAAATCACCATGCTATTAATGGGCAAACTCACTATTTCTATGACCATTTTCAATAGCTATGTTAGTCATTGCGAGAGGGTAGACATTTTTTTTGGCTGTTCCTCTGTGGACCACCCATCCTGGGAATCTGGCCTGGTAGGTCCTCGAAAACATCAGCGCCATGGATCCGGTCTGGGAGACACAGCCAGAGTCGGGGGGACTTTTTGGGAGGGCTTAGCTCAGAAAAAATGGGAAAAAATCGTGAAGAATCAGCATCTTTGATGTGAAGATCGTGGAAAATCCCACTTTTTAATCGGAACATCCCCATGTTTGATGGACCAATCAGCTACAAATGGGAGATTTCCCATTACCAGGTTGGGATAAGCGGGATAAGCCTGCGAGTTGATGAGTTGGTTGTTTAGATTTTCTTCCCACGCCCGAAAATGACCACATAGAAAGCTGATGTGGACACTGGGAATTCAATCCTGGTCACATCGTTTCACATCGACTGATCATTCATTGAGGTTGGAGCAAACAACCGCCCGTGATGTTTATTTCCCATTCCTATTTAGCATGGTTGATCCGAATTGACAAATATTGAAACATTCCACATTGGCGAAAATATCTTTGAGCAGATAAACTAAACTGACAAACATCTCAAATTTCAACTTTATATTATCTATTTGGATGGGTTGACACCACCAATCCATCCATGGATGATTTTTGCCAAAGGTCAAAGTCACCAGCCTAGCGACTGTTGAATTGGCGGAGTGCCTCGACCGGTGTGCTCCCAACAAGTGGCAAGTGAAACAAAAACCGGCGACCAACCAACAAAACCGAGGAGACACTTTCCATAGGAATTCCATGTTTCTGCCATGTCAGATTTCGCCTTTGATTCCCTGCAGTTCGCATCGACATTTCTCAGTGGCGCTGATCAGGGGCAAAATGCGGCTCTGGAAGCAGCCAAAGATGGGAGGTGCGCTCACCTGTTGGAATGGTTTTTGGGGCAGTTGTTAGTGGGAGTTTCACCGGGGACACGGCGTTTCCACACACTGGCTGTTGCTATACAAGACTTCCTTCTTTGCACATCAAATCTACATTAAATCTACATCAAATCTACATCAAATCTACATCATATTTGCATGTTCAGCACATGCACATCTTGACACCTTGAGAATCTAGACATTCTTGTATATTCTTGGCTGCCAAGAATTGGAAAAGGATGAACAGGTTGAGCATTGCAGTGATGCTTCTTTGCTCTCGACATCGATCTGGTGAGGCACGTTTAGCTTCCTGCTGCTCGAGGAGCAACATAGTCGAGTTCCGGCGTTTTGTTGCGGGTGCAGGGGTTCTATGCATCTCAATTCACGTATAACAGCGGCTTTTCAGTCGAAATGCCACTTGAAATCGTTAGAAACAAGAAATTGTTAGGAGCAGCCTTTCTGACTCGAGTTTTTACATGAGTTTCTGCGTTGTCGGACGAAATCTCAAGACCACAAGGAATTGATGTTTTGGATCCTGGGGATCAGAGCGATCATCCCTGTTGGTTGCCTCTGTCAAAGTCAATATGAATGGAATTTGACATGATTTGACATGATTTGAGTGTTTCTCGGTTTCCCTGGTAAAATTGCAGTTTTGGGGCATCACCTGTTTTCCCCATAAAAATCTGCTAATTATGAGGGGTATACGGTATACGGTATACTCCATGAGGAGCCGCGGCCCATTCGCCGGCGGCCTGAAAGCACCACTCGTGGGGAGGCGCACCGATGCGGCGATGACCATCAAATGGCATGTTATTTGGGTCTGAAAATTGGGTACCTCTAAATCCACTAGCTAATTCTGGTTAATTAGCATAATCCCTAGTTCAATGGCTATTTGGGGCTATAATTTGGGGCCTTTTCACCCTTCTTCAGAGCCATGTTGTTGATTCTTCTTGTACTCCTGTGGCACAGTGGATTGATGGCACTGTTTGGGCCGGTTTGATGCCGGATGATTTGTTGGTCCAGCAGTTTGTCAAAAGACTACGGAATTGTAAGATCAAACAGAATCGAATGTAGTATAACTACGTATAACTTCATCAACCTTCTTGTTTGTCAGGATCCATATCCATCCACTAGAGCTCGGATGACCAAGCCTGACATACGAATTGTTTTGAGCATCGCACATGTCGCTGTCTGCCGTCATTTTCCATGGCAGACCTTTGAAGCCACGGACACCTTGAACTGCAGCGAGGCAGGGTTGTAGGCAACTCATCCACTATCCTCGATGGACACGATTTCACCAGGTTACCATCATATCTTGAAAAGTAGGCATGAGATCATGAGATCCAAATTTTGTAGTCTTTAAATGTCTTTAAAACTAAAATAAATACCTCAAGAAACATCTTCACTATCCTTAGGTTTTCATAGACGGACACGATTTCACCTTGGCACATCCTGGCACCCTTTTAGCCATTTCCATCTTCACATTTGAAGGTATACCATGGTATATCTAGTTGGGATAGTTGGGAAACAAAAATGGGTGCCTTGAGATTTCTCGATTCCTCCAGATCATTGATACTGATACTGTTGATTGGAAGATGGGAAGGATAAGAACTCTCCAATCATATTCAATACATTTGAGAATACTATTGATTCCCCCCACTATTTCTAGATTCTTTGAAGATGGACAGATCACAACATCATGTTAACATGATAGGGTATGTTACTGATATAGATGGATATTCAGAGATATTCATGATGGTGATTAATGGATCTGTCATGTTCATTATATCAGTAATACATAAATATCAAATATGATGCATTAACCCATGATATCAATTGATATTACTGATGGGTGAATGATATTGCTGATATTACTGATATTAATATTACTGATATTAAATATCAAATAAATATTACTGATATTAATCCCTCCAAGTTCTACAAACCAAGGGGGCTACCCCATGGGTACCGAACCATGGTCTCCTGGTGGCTGTCGCCCAGATCTCTTTAACTTGGCGGCAACAGGCAGGGGCTGTAGCTGAAGCAGTCGTGCTGCATGCTTCCTCATCTAGATGGGATTTAAGATTTAGAAATTATTTTCAGATGGTTGTTGAATGTTATTTAGATCTATTTAGATGGTTGTACACTGTAAGCAAGGTTCTTTAGAGCGGCATTTACTGCAGTTCATATTGGTTAATTGCTGTAATAGTTATGTAATATGATGTATTATATGTGCTTGTTGAATATTGATCATCAAAATCACAGCTTTTTTCTCGTCAACTTCCGTCGTGACACACCGCCGTTTTCACTCAGTCCGTGTAGGACACTGAGCAGTGGCATGTCGTGCCATTCATGGATATGCAGTTCCCAGCAAAGGCGGGGAGATCCTGGAGCACAAATATGGACTTCATGATTTGTCGTCAATATCTATGTCACTATGTTGCTGAAAGTATTTAACCCGACATAGATATAATATTCAAAATGATGACTAATATAGATATATAGAAAAATCATAAGCCTAGATATTGTTGAGAAATCTTATTTCAATAGGTAGAATTTGTTAGCCCTTTACTTTCTTCGCCGTTGCCCAAAAACTGGGTCATCCTTGCCGTGGTGATGCGGCTGTTGCGGTTGTGGAGACCCAGCTCCAACGGTAAGTAAAACACGTCGCAACTGGTACTGCAACTGGGATAACAAATCAACACATGTTATAAATGGTACCCTCTGGTTATGACTAACATAGCCATGGAAAGATCCACCATTTTTAATAGGTAAACCATCTATTTCTATGGGCCATCTATACCATGGCTATGTTAAATAACCAGAGGGTAATCCAGTTATGGTAAATGCAACTGCGATTACTATAACATTTAACAAATCAATCATTGCATGTTTTTTTTAATGCTGTTTTCGATTGGTGTTTGTAATCCCCATTGTGATGTTTTGTCGCATCATCACACATTCAATTCATCTGGGTTGAGGGTCCAGGGTGACGTTTTGACAGAGTTCAGGTGTGCCTTTTTCAACTGCGTCAAAGGTCGGCGGTGGCAACAGAAGCACCTCGGATGCAAGGCATGGATTAAACAAAGGCTGGTTTTGCTGTATGGTCCATGGATACTATATAAGTTAAGTACGTATATATAAGTTGTCAAGGTTGTATCATCCTACTTATACTATATCACCCTTTGTATACCCTTTGTCATCCTATATCATCCTATTCGATATACACATGACGGTTTGTCAGACTGTCGTCTTCTTTTTGTTTGGTTGATAAATCGTAATTCCATGCATGCCGCTTCTTGTTTGGTTTTAACACTATGACATATCTAAATAGTCTGAAATCTTGCATTTTATCTCTCATATTATACCCTATTATATAATATAATATGATATAATAACATAACATAACATTATATATATAATATGATATGATATGATATAATATGATATGATATGATATGATATGATAGTATATATATACATACACATACATCCGATTTATATCATCCTATTGTCATCCTTCACCATTTCAACGGGTGATCTCATCGAGGTGCTTCTGTCGTCACAAGCTCCACCAAAACGTCCAAAACGTCCGCCGCAGCGGCGAGCATGGGATGGGACCTCAGAGGATTCCCAGAATTGGGTGAAATCACGGGCTGATTTTTGCTGATTTGCTGTGGCTGTTCACTCAGTTGTGGTTGATAGTTGACACATGTTGATACCCTTATAGATTATTACACATTATTACACTATTTACACTGTAAGATCTGTAAGTATTGAGGATATTCATGTTTTTTTGGTCAATTTGGATCCTTTTGTTTCATAAGAAGCTACTGATTCCAGTGGTTTGGTTTGCTCTTTCGTCATTGCAGCAATAGTTTTTCTGCCCTGAACAAAAAGAGTAGCTGCGCGCGAACGGGAGAGGCTTCAAACATTGCTTCCCATGCCCTTGAGAGACACCAGAAGTGCGGCTACAAAAATCACCAACTGTGTGAATTGGGATGATATTACATTATGATGATATGTAGTCTATGTTTTAAAATTTAAGTGTTTTCAGGGCATTATTCCAACGCTAGTTGAAGCTGCACCAGCCAATCACTGACTGACCCTGTCATTGGAATTTGCTCCCCTTGTGCATCCTTATGTTCTATTGTGAGGAGTTGCTAGTGATATAGTATCGAATACTTGGTGTATCATTCCATATTTTTCATTATTTTTCCCTAGATCATAAGGAACAAACATAGTCACTTACCTAATGATCTATGTATGATCATAGAAATAGATCATAGTTCCAGATTTTTTTTCCCATAGATCATATTCCTATTTACCTAATAGGATTTGCTCCCTATGACCATTTGTTCTACCGGTCGAAGAATGCTCTTCAGCTGCTCTTCAGCTGCTGCACTTCCGAGGCACAGTGGCATGCAGATCCCCAGGCTACGGTATCACGTGTCAAACATGTTTGTTGTACGATATATAGATATATCATGTATATATATATACCATAGTAAATTCCCTAGACTATATATTTATTATATAATATTATACACACATAGTAATATCAATAACGGAGCGTATCTCCAAGCCAGCCGGACTTTTTGTCATGGACTCAACTGGAGGCCACGGTCAACTGCAGTGCCGCCTTGCCCGGTCTTCTCGGGTGCGCATCCGGGCGCGGCCGTGTTTGGAGATATTTAAGCACCATCCAATCCAAGATGATACTTCTGGTTTAATGGTGGGTTTAATGGTGGTTTAATGATGGTTTATAATGGTTTAATGGTTACTTCTGGTTTAATGGTGGTTTCGGATGATCCAACTTCTGATGATGAAACTTCTGGAAGATAATGGAAGATACTGGCTGCCAGATTGACATCGATTCAAACAGTCGCACATGGCTCAACCTTCGCTGATTTCGAGACGTGTTGCTTCAGATTTTGTCAGATTTGCATGGAGGGTATGTGAAGTCATGGGCACCCACCTGACCGCATGGCTTAAAACTACCCCCCAAATGGAACAAAATGAATGGTGTACTACAGTTTGATACTGACAAATTGAGAATAATCTAAGATATTTTATAGTTGACAGCCACAAGAGGTTTGATTCTTATAATCAAATTGACAGCCACCTCTTGTGGCGAGGTGGTTCACAACGCTGCTGTGGCCGCTTCGCTGTGAATTCCCCGCAGGCTCGGCCAGGGGATGAATGTGCTTTCATACCAATCAACTTAAAAAGCAAAATCAACATGTTTTGATGATCAACTATTAAACTGATAAATAAAGCTATGTAAGTCTATCGAAAACTGACCAGGCAGTTTTTTGTTACCAGCCTTTGCTAAGCCACACATTGGCAGTGCCAAGGTCGAGCACTGATGACCCGTCTAGTGCTCCCTGTGTCGACTCGGCTCATAATGACTTATACCATGTGGGGGTGTTAGCAGAATATTCAAAAAGCCCTGGGATCCTCAAAATGGGAGGATTTTTCATGTACAACTCTTGGGACATCTTGGGACATTGCGCCAGGTACTGCCCTTGCCTCAACTGCCTATTCTGCCCCTAGACTTCAGGCTCAGTGAGGCGCCGAGGGAGTCGAGGGAGTCGATGGATCCGGTGTGGAAAGAGGAAATCCTGTAAGGATTCTGGTAAGATGATTAGGTTTTGTTATTCAAGATTATTCAAGATGATGATCAGTACTCAAATGCCTTGATTGTTCAAGATGATTAAAGGCGTTGGTCAGTTTGGTACAGGATGTTGGTCTTTTTAACTTTGCACTGGATGTTTTGCAGCAAGGATTCGTTCTCACCACAGGTCTCCTTGTCTGAGGAGCAGAAAAATGCGACTTTGTGGCTTGGATAGGGAGGTTTGGTGAGATGTGCATGTCCGGCATCCTAAGGGGCGACCTAAGATCTAAGGACCTAAGTGATGGAACTTTTTTTTACGGATGTGGATGTCCATCACCTGGGTACAAAGATTAGACTCAGAAAAGACAAGATGTTTAGATATGTTTAGATGATTTTAGATGGGTTCCTTCACACTTCCGAATTGTGATGATATCCATGATATCCACTCTGACATCCCACAGCCACTGAGATGGCCACTAATCTTGGTCAGTGCAGAACGAGAAGAAGATGTAAGGACGGACAGACGCTGCAGAATGTGACAGTCAGTTGATTGGTTTGGTGATTGGTCATGGTCAGAGAGGCAGTTTTGAAAACAGGAAAGTCTCCTTGGGGTTGGTCATTTGGAGGTTACTGGAGATTCTTTGAAGATCTTTGAAGTGCCTGATCATATCTTTGTAGGACCCAGATTACCTACTAGATTACACATGCAATGCACGACCAGAACTACACCCCTTCTTTGTGCTGCTGCTTATTGTTTTGTGGTCTCCCTTCTGCCAAATTTGCCAACAGGATTGCTGCCTTGCGCTTGCACACGACACCAACCTCGTTTCCAAGCCGCAATGGTAATGCATGTTGGCCCATAAACCATCCACATCCATTAATACCCTCGATGAGATTGGTGGCTCATCGACGAACCCAGCACCCATCAACCATCGATCATCAAATCATCAAACATCAAAACATCCATTAACAAATCATTTAAAACAAATAACATCAAAACATCACAAAACATCAGAACATCAAACATCAACCATTAAAACATCCAAAAATCCCAGTTGTTTCGCCTCACTGTGGGCGATTTTTTCGGATTTCCAAGGTCCGGCAGCTGGGCTTCAGAGTCCCGTCCAGCATCGGAGCTCTTCGCGCCGCGCTTCGTGGAGCCGAAGGAGGCGATTTGATGGCGGGGAGATCCATGGAAATATATGAATATAGATGTGTTTATAGATGGATGGATGGATGTGGATGTGGATGTGGATGTGGATGTGGATGTGGATGTGGATGTGGATGTGGATGTGGATGTGGATGATGATGATGATGATGATGATGATATTGTGGTAATTTGATGGGATGTTAGTAGGAAACAGTGGTTTTATGGTGATTCTATGGAGATTCTGTGGTGGTTATATATATATATTAGTGATGATTAGCATTTTTGAAATATTGGATGATGTTATATATGGCAATTGATATGTGATGTGAATAGGAAACATGTGATTTAGAACATAGGGATGCGAGGACAAAAATAAGGTCTCCATCCCACAGAACGGAGGGTTTCTAAAGGAAGAATGGCCAGCCTCTCCTTGATTGATACCTCAATCTTGGCCCATTTGGATCCATGTGCGTTCTACATTTTTCGGGTGGTAATCTTGTGATGATGGAACTGTGAACATTTCATCATCTTGTGTGAATTCTTATTGTTTCATCAACCTGACATAATCACCAAACAGAAGGGGAATCTAACGTGGCAAATCGTAATCTAACGAAATCCTTTTGTCCATACAAGTAGCCATATTGGATTGCGAGAGGGTAGTGGGTCAGAAATTCAGATATGTGTTTTCGCCTTTTTTGGGAAGCAATCCAACTTTGCAAGGCGCCGCATTCAAGGAATGGGCATCATCAAATCGTAGTGGATGAAAAATGGGGTACCTCCAGCGAAGTCAGCTCGGATGGATTTTGATGTGGTTCTCCCATATCCAGATCCACCAAAAACAAACTAGTGTTTACTCCTCGGACTCCATAAATTCTATTTGTATTCTTTTTTGTAAGAAAGTGAGTTAACAATTCACGGATGACAACTCTTTCACTCCTTTGACTCCATGAATCTGCGATTTTCGCCCCGCTCGATGTTTTGGTAAGCCTGTCCGACAGGCCTTCTCCATTTTCGCTACTTGGCATAGAATCTTAGAAGCTGGTAGAACCCCCAATCCTTTTTGAGTATCCAAGACAAGTAAAAAAAACTCCAACTCAGAAATTCAGAGGTTTTAAATTTCGCAAAGTAAACCTTTTGAAGTAATTTTTTGGTTGCATTTGCTATCAAAATTTCGCTGAAACTGCAAAAGTTGGACCAACTCTTGTTGGTCATTGGCTCCGAGGTCATTGGTCATCCTGAGCTGGAGATCACAGTAGAGGTCGTTTCGGTGGCTCTCTAGGGCTTGGCTGCGCGTTTTTCTTGGGAGATCTTTCATAGATCTTCCATCTCCAGATTCATGTTTCATATGTTTCAAAAGATGGAGAACCGTGAGATCATATTTTGGAACATGGATAAGAATTCACAGAACCAATTAATAAGTTCTCTGTTGGACTGTCCTTCATCAGTAGGAGTCACCGATGTCGCCCACTGACATAAAAAAAACAGTTATCCTTAGCATCTTGGTGATCAAATCGATACCAAAAGGTTATTTATAAAGGTAGATAGAGGAGATATCAAGAAATCAAAGCACGCATGAAACACGTACGGCTCAACATTCTTCATCTCCGAACGTTCATCGGATCGTTGTTTCGGATTTGTCGACAGATCAAACATATCCCAAGTGATGCGGGAACGCCATGGGATTCCCCATGGATTCTGCCAGGTTCAGGGCAACATCTACTCCGCGCTGGCAGAATTCCTCCGTGACCACGGAATCTGGTCTGGATCTGTAGGGTTATCCAACAGAGCCTAACAGAGCCTTCATTGTGATGATTGTGATTTGTGATTGTTGAACATGATTGTTAAAAATGATTGTGATTGTGAAAAAAAAACAGTGTTGTTGTTTAAACTTGGGATTAAAAACATCGTATCTGAATTCCCCAAAGCTGGGTTTAAACATGATTTAATCCTGATTTACCAATGTTGTGTCCTGTAAGATGATCCAAGAAGATTGAGCATTGATTATGACTTACCAATCAAAACGCTGGAAATTACCCGGTAATCAAACATGGCTTGCTGGAAACTATGTTTTTTTTTTCAGCTATAAACACCCATTCATATAGTTCGGGGATATCCTATATTTTATCCACATATATATAATTATATATATATACACATATATTTAGTCATTTTTATCCGTGTTGATGGACTGGCAGGTACTCAACACTTCCACAATTGGCTCGGTGCATGCACTTGCTTCAGCGTTCCTCAGATTTTCAAAGCGCCATGAGTGGGTCAATGGGGGTCCATGATGCTCCACCAGGTTAAAAAGGGCTACCTATGGCCTGCCTTATTTGTTCAAACAAAGCCCAACTCAACCGAATTCTGGTGGTTTGGAAATGTTTGGAACCATGGAATTTTGAATGACTTTCCCATCATACTGGGAATTTCATCATCCCAACTGACTTTCACTCCATGATTTTTTAGAGGGGTTGGTTTTTCAATCACCGGATATTGACCGCTCGGGGATGATCTCTATGATTCCAATTGCAATGAATAATTGATCATCTTCAGTAATTATATCATCAATAATTACTATAATCACATTAGCAAGAGAACATTCCAATTGGATATCCAATAATTAATCATCAGTAATTATAGTGGGATATCCCACGACAATTATCATCCCAAGTATGCTTGGCCCAGGATATCCCACCAAGGCCCAAGATCTTTCAACCTCAAGGCGATGTGGCGAGATGTCTGGGTACCACAATCGCTGGACGGTGAATATTTCATGGAAAATCACCCAAAAAAAAATCCAAAAATGATTTGGGTAGCCCTATTTTAGATTTTTAGGAAACTCTATCTATATATATATATCTATATGTTTGTATCCTGTGAATCCTGTGCTCACATACTGCACTTCCCCTCTTCTTTGCCACCGACCAGAACATTGCCCATTACAGTAGTAGTTTAGATCCACCTTCAGTCCCCATATCCAGGGAAGTACGGAAGTAGTTTATCTTAACAGTATGACATGTATGACGAACATGAGCAGATTGCAGCTCTAAGTGCCAGGTTCGCAAGGCACAGTTTTCCACTCCTTTGGATCATTTGTGCTTCGGTGGCAGTGGGCAAGACATTTCGTGACCCCTTTGTGGATCGAACTCAAAGCTCTGCCATCCTCTGCCACACTGTCCAATGTCTAAACATGAAATCACTAGCATTGTAACATCATGTTTGGCAACATATTCACTTGACATTCTGAAGACATTTGGATTTCCTGGCCAAACTTGCAGCGCTTCCTCCTTGAGGCAATGTGTTGCTTCGACTCCTTACGGAGGCACGATCAGCCAAGGTTGGATTGTTGAACATAGTTAAAATTCACAAACAAGTGTTGATATTTGTTGATCACAATATAAAGGCTGTCATAGTCCAAATAGATGGTCCATATCCATAACCATGTCATAGTCTTGTGGTTTATCGTATGTTGACATTCACAATTGCATTTAAACATATTTTAACCACATAAACTTAGTGATTCATAAGTTTTGCATGGCACAATAAGTTACTGTATTTACTTTCCTAAACCATGATCCATGCCAGGTGTCGACATCACCTTTGATCGCCGCAAGTTGCAAGGTACGGCCAGTGTTGATCCATTATTCAAGGGGTTGATCCATGGCAATCTCCTACTGTTTGTACCTTTCTGTTGGTCAGAATTAAAATCATTTACCCTCTGGTTATGACTAACAGTTTGCCATGGTATAGATGGCCCATAGAAATAGATGGTTTACCGAACTTAAACATGGGTGGATCTTTCCATGGCTATGTTAGTCATAACCAGATGGTAAAGTCCACTCGAATCCACTATTAGCATAGTATGTGTACTGAATTTTCCTTGGTTTTTAGCAGTGAAATCATGTGACATCCACAAGTTTAACGGTGCTCAAGCCAGGTACTTGATGCCCTTATGGCTTTGGGGCTGGCGTCAGCGCTAGGGAACTTGGTGGGATTTCATCGTCCCATGACATTTATAGATGGTTTAGCGAACTTAAAAATGGGTGGATTTTACCCATTGAAAATGGCCATTGAAAATGGTGATTTTACCCCGGTAATTTGTTACATAGCTATTAAAAATGGCCATAGAAATAGTGGATTTACTGAACTTACAAATTGTGATTTTCCATAGTTATGTAAACGTTTACCAGAGGGTATAGCTAATTGATGGATTTTTTCCACTATTCACCGGTTGGTGGTTTGGAACATGGCTTTTATTTTCCCCCAGAGTTGGGATGATGATCTAATCTGACGAACTCATATTTTTCCGAGGGGTAGGTATACCACCAACCAGTCATATTCCCATGACATTCCCACTAATCTGAGCAACCCAATGCCATAAACCTACCATGACTGGGGATGGTAAACATACCACGCATAAAAAATGTGATTTTGGGGATGGTTTATTCTTGGGTTTACCACATTATGGATATTATTCTTATGATCAATACTAAGATATGAATAATTGGATTATGTCAATGCATCGGGATGTGATGCACTTTTTATTGGGAATATCATGGGATATGTTCGTGACAAAAACGATGACCTTAGCCGGGCTGAAGTGTCATCATCCAATCTGGGTCCAATGGAAATCACAGATGATCATCCGATACAAAAGCAAGATTACCCGTATCAGTAACATTAAGGATAGCTCTGGCAATGAAGTACTGTATCCAATGGAAATCACATGGAAATCAATGGTTAAATATGGAAATGATATGGAAATGATATGGATAGATCATCTATTTTCACTAACTTCCCATCCTCGATCCTAGGTCCAGACGCTTCGCCCTTTTTGTGTCGGCCGTGTGCCGTCCGCGCGACAGAGGCAGGGTAAAGAAAATGACCAGGTCATTGACCATCGCCCAAAGCTGGAGGAATAAAAATGAATAAGATTTAGGGATTTAGGTATTAACATATCTTAACATATCATATCCAGAAAAAAAAACACCACGTGTTTGATTAACATCTCCATCTCAATCACCTTCCACATCCTCACGTGCAGCCTGCAGGCTACATTTCCACCATGGCTGTGATACTGATGGCGTCCATTCAGCCAGCTGGTGCCCTTCCCGGTGAAGGGAACTCATCCGGAACAACCACCGGATCGCATGATTTCGAGAGTGGCACCAAATGAAACCTCAAGTCTGACAGTGCAGAATGTGTTTGGTATGTTTTGAAGACTTCAGATGTGTTGCAGGATGTTGCTGACATGGGATAAATTGTGGCCAGGCTGCACGTTGCTGTTGATCATTGCTTGCGTCGCCTGAAGCCAAGCAGCAGTAGCCTTTTTTTATAGCCAGGGCGGCACAAAGTTCTTGGATTCTTTTGGAAGTGTTTGTTGATGTTGACAGATTGCTGTTCTGGTCGTTTCCACATGAACTCTCATCATCCATACAGACAGAAATCAATAGGAGTACGCAGACAGACACCAATGCTAAAGGGCATGATCTGCGGGTGATTAATTTCCAATTATTTATATGTTCAGAGGTGCTTTTGGTTCAGTCCCCATGGGCAAAACCACATGTTTGATTCCCCAGTCTGACTTTGATTGTCAGGCCCAATGTGGTGCAACGAAGGCTGGTGGCATCCAATTTACTCCTGGGGCTAATTCGGGCCAAAGAGTGTTTAAGTGGTGAGAGCCTCAACAGAAAGGACGAACAGTGAAGTTGTTTTACCTATGACCGCTAGACATGAGTAGGATGTGTACGATGTGTTTTGTGTTACTCTGTGTTGCTCATAGTTAGAAAACGAAAACAGGATTACTGTATAAGGATGGGTCCAGTCCCATGTCCAACCGCAAGAGATGCCAAGAGATGCACTAGCCGCAGGCCTCCCCTTTGCTGGGCACTTCTTCGTTGCTTCTGGGACCTTACCTTCTGTTGCTTGGAAAGCATTTAACCTTGACAAAGCTATGATGTATGACATGGATTTTCATGGATCTTCTAGATTGTTTTAAGGGATGAGTTTGACCCCGACAAGACTCTCGTTTTGAAAGTAGGGCGCTTCTTGTCCATGCTATTTGCCGTGTCACGGGCTCCTGTTCTGCGAAGCGAGGTGCCAACTTCCATCGATGATTTTCGCCGTCGCTTGGACCAGTTTCAGTCTAAAGAGGCGTGGCACTTCGAAAGTTGAAACACAAAGGTCCCCAGGGGCCAAATGCAAACACTACAGCCATGCCTCTGAGCCATTTCTCATCATTTCTCTGTTGAGTTACCTTTTCTGCGATTTTTTTCTCCGTTCTCTTTCTCTTGCTCCGTCTCTTGGTAGAGTGGTGATTTCAGGCATCCCTTTATGTGCCAGGTGGGCCATACTCTGCTTGTTTTGTACATAATATGGTCAAGGGTCGAATATTGCAATTTCAACTGTAAATGCTCCAGTGTGAGAAGCTACAGCTGACAGTCGAGCCCTTCATTGTCATACTTGCAGATTTCCTTTTGAGACTTGGGTTGCGACGGGCTTCTATGAAGTATTTGTATGAGTGTTCACCAGTTTAACCTCTAGGAAGTGGGGGTCTTAATATACAGTTCTTGAAGTGCCACTCGACACCAACTTGCTGCACGTCCATGTTGTTGACAGCTCCAGCACCGTCCGGACTGGTTAAGGTATGGTTGTTGTTGGGTCAGCACAAGGAGGCTTCAGCCCCCTTCTTGCAGCAGGGAGACCCAAAACCGACTATCCGTTTTGCAACTCGTTGATGGACCAACCATGTTTTGTGTCTCATTAATTCTCATTAATTCTCCTGTTTATTTCTCTGTGCCACAACACAGGATTTTTGTCAGGTGTTGGATGTTAGTGAAGACTTTTATGGCTCGACTTGTGGTGGCTCCAACTGCAACCCGGATTGTGCTATTCTTTCAGCAGGAATTGGGGTTACAAGATGTTACAAGACAGTTGCAATCTTTATATGGGAAGTTGACTGTGGCAAAATGTTGAACACGTCCAACAAAGGTCTGGCAACATGTTGATGTAACTTGATTTGATCTGATATGTAACTTTCTGGTGTTCAGAATGTTTGCATCATACTTTCTTGGAGCCGGGTTTTGTTGAAGGTTCACCATTATTCAGCCCTGTTTTTGTTGCATTCGATGATGCCTACATAGGTCCAAGTTGGATCGTGCCCTACCATCCTCGCAGCATTTGCCAACTCTGTGGGTGCAAAACCCAGTGGCAGACAACAGGGCAGGGAGATGTAGTTGCAACCAGTTTTTAGTCTTATGGGACAAATGGATGTAATATGATGTAAAAATATTGTATAAATATTATATCCCCATATACACATGTTGTACACATAGTATCATTGGTCAAATCCCTAATCTATCTACAAATGATATATATGTATAATATAATATAATATAATATAATATAATATAATATTGTATAATATTATATTATATTATATAATACAATACAATATAATATAATTTAATTTAATTTAATTTAATATATAATATAATATAATGTATAATATAATAAAATACAATATAATTTATATAATATAATATAATGTATAATATAATATAATACAATATAATTTATATAATATAATACAATATATAATATGATATAAT
>Ga0126342_10000375_pt1 | contig 46431 bp, 30 predicted proteins | sample Cyp1metagenome_FD_92528 | JGI IMG/M metagenome (GOLD analysis project Ga0126342, IMG submission 92528) | Coral microbial communities from Lord Howe Island, Old Settlement Bay, Australia - Cyphastrea 1 metagenome | ecosystem: Host-associated > Invertebrates > Cnidaria > Coral ...
CAAATAGAATGTCAGAAGATATGTCAGATAGAATGCCAGAAGATTTGCCAGTAAGAAAATGTATAAATGTCATGGTGGGGATCACACGAAGTAAAGTAATTTATACCTGATCTAATCAATAATATAGCTGGTTGGTGGTGACTTAACCATCTTGAAAAATTTGAGTTCGTCAATTGGGAAGGATGACATCCCATATATGAAATGGATCGTAAAACATGTTTGAAACCACCAACCAGATAGTGGTTTAGATATGGTTTATGTAAGGGTTCAGAATAGTTTTTTTTTATATGTTTTCTGGCTCAGTTTTTTTTTTTGCTTTCTGTCCTGGTACCATTTGCCTTGTATTTGCAACAGTTTGGAACTAGAATCTATGCTTTTGCATGGCATTGGCTACATTTTGGCATGGTTACTTTGCATTTTGCATAGTAATAGCTACATTTTGGCATGGTTACTCTGCATTGTGCATGGCATTTGCTACATTTGGCCTTTACGATTTCATTAGGATTTCATTAAGGGTTTCACGTAGGGTTTCTTTAGGGTTTCATTAACGGTTTCTTTAGGCTTTCATTTAAGGTTTCTTTAGGGTTTCATTAAGGGTTTCTTTAGGCTTTCATTTAAGGTTTCTTTAGGTTCAGGGTTTCTTTAGAGTTTCATTTAGGGTTTCATTAAGGGTTTGATTTAAGGGTTTCTTATCAGGATTCTTATCAAGATTTCCAAACATTCATGTGGGTTTCTTTGGGGCTTCTTTAGGGTTTCATTTAGGGTTTCGTTAGGGTTTCATGTAGGGTTTCTTTAGGGTTTCATTTAAGGGTTTCTTATCAGGATTTCTTATCAGGATTTCCAAACGTTCATGTGGGTTTCTTTGGGGCTTATTTAGGGTTTCCGTAGGGTTTCATTTAGGGTTTCTTCAGCGTTTCATCTAGCTTTTGATTTAGGGATTCTTGAGGGTTTCATTTAGGGTTTCATGTAGGGGTTTCTTGTCAGGAGTTTTTATCAGGATTTCTTCAGGGTTTCTTTGGATTTCACCTAGGGTCTTTAGGGCTTCATTTTGGATACAAACAGGAGAGAATAAAGCAAAAGAAAAGAACAACCAACAAAAAGGCAGCAAAGACAGGAAGCAAAGAAGCACAGGAGCAGGAAGTAGAGCAGCAAACATGACTGAAGAAAAGAAAAAGTAGAATAATAGTCTTAGTAGAAGTAGAAAGGCACAGAATCACAAAAGCAGAAAAGCAAAGAAGCAGGGAAAGCAGAGAAGCAGAAAAGAAAAGAAGCAGGTAAAGCAGAGAAGCATGAAAAGCAGAGAAGCAGGAAAAGGAAAAAGCAGCTAAACAAAAAGCAGAAAAGCAGAGAAGCAGAAAAACAGAGAAGCAGAAAAGCAGAGAAGTAGACAAGCAGAGAAGCGAAGAAGCAGAAAAGCAGAAGCAAAGCAGCAGAAAAGCAGACAAGCAAGCAGGAAAGCATAGAACCAGGAACCCCCAAAAAAATCCAAAACCTGCCGCGAAAAAAAAACCGAACATAAATAGCCCTCCTTTATATTTATGGGAATTTCAGGATCCTAAAATGGAGGTGGTGTACCATATTTTGGGCCATATTTTGTGGGGAGGAGGCCATGGATATTGGAAGAAAAATGCGGCCGGATCCAGGTCCGAATCCCTCTGGAGCCGGGTCACTGCCCGGCAATCCGAAGAGCACTGGAGGATGCCCCAGCGGAATTCGGATGGACTGAAAGGCATCTTCAGGGCCATCGTCCTCGTCCTGGGTGGCATCTGTAACTGCTCCATTGGTGCTGGTACATCTACCAGTATGTGTATGTGTGATTTCAGCGATAACTGTGGGTGAATATGACTAAATATTCCATACAGCATATTGGGGCAGTTGCAATTGCATTGCATAGAAGTAGCTCTGTATATACCATCTGGTTATTTAACATAGCCATGGAAAATCACCATTTTTAATAGGTGATCCATCTATTTCTATGGGCCATCTATACCATGGCTATGTTAAATAACCAGAGGGTAAGTACAAACCAATTCAACGATGGCGAAAATTATTGGAAGTGATCTGACCCAAACATGGTCCCAAGGTGTTCTGGTCATGATCGACTGGGCACAGTCAAGTCGAGAAAAAACATGGCCAAACTGATGCAGGACCAAATAATCTAACAAACATAGCATCATAGCAATGTATAGTCGTAATAAAAATCTGAAATATCTGCACATACCCACTTGAATTGCATTCAAAACCATATCAACCATCGTTTTCATCTGTATTGTTCACCTTTTCTGACAATCATCAGCCAAAGGGTAGCCACGGCTCACCTATCTTCAGCAAGTTTCGTAGTCTTCATCATCTGATGACGCCATGCATCTCGAAGTCTGGCCCCATGGGGCCAGCGCTTGCAGTTAGAGGCGGGGTTCCAAGCTGAGCCAAAAAGCGGGGTTGCAGAGTATGATGGATGTGTCGTTCCCCAAAAATGTTACACACCTATGGGGGTTTTCTGCAACGCGGGCATATCATTAATCCATTCTACAATTTACCAACCATTAACCAAATATTAACCCAAGATTAACTATTAGTAACTTGATTAACAAATGCCAATCCCTTCCCCTTAATATTAAACACGCCCTTAGAAACCATGGTTTAGTAGGGAATTGCCACATAATTGGGACCAATTCTGGGGGGTTTCATACTAGGGTGATGGGATTATAACTATGATCAATTAACAAGTATCTATGATTTTCCCATTGAGTTGCAGGCATCCCCAACCACCCAACATATCCCATCATCCTTGGGAGAGTCCATTAACAGTCATTAACCATTCACATCCACCCAATATTAACTTCAACAGGTCATGATTATACCATTCATGTTGAATCTTAGATATCTGCATTTTGTTTGCTGTTTAGTACATTTTGCCATTGATAAATATTGATAGCACACAATTATTGAGATATCTGCAATATTCAAACCATTGAGATACTCATTGAAATATTGTTTCAGTTTAAATATCTGGTTGGTGGTATACCTACCCCTCTGAAAAATATGAAAGTCCGTTGGGATGATGACATTCCCAACATATGGAAAGTCATAAAATTCATGTTCCAAACCACCAACCAAATATCCACTGTTGCCCATTGGTTGGATATTGAGTATAAAAACTACTACAGTCATCTCTATCCAACCAAGGTTGACCCAAATACCACGTTGTTCCCAGGATTTCCATTCACATATTGATGGTTAAAATCTATTAACCCAAACCATTGGGATATACATTATCAACCAGTAATGGTTAGTAATGGTTATATAGTAGTAATTGATAATGGTAGTATACCAGGTTTATACCATTACCATTACCATTCACATTACATGTTTAACCCAAAATTGTCCAGTACAATGATATACCATATATATATAATTATGTATATATATATATATGTATAGCACTTGGTTAACCATTATTAACCCAGTTAGTTCAACCAAGAAAAATGAACATTACTATCCATTAAATACCAACTTACCATATATCTATTAATCATTATTAGTCCAATTCCCAGAGGGTATCTTAATTGGGATATCTAACAATTATTAACTGTTACTAACCATTACCATCAATTATTAACAATTATTAACCATTAACAATTATTAACCATTAACAATTATTAACCATTATTAACAGGGAATTATTAACTATTAACTATGATTGTATCATCGTCATTATTGTAAATTAACCGTTCCAACCTAGTTCATTACCATTATAACCCAACATACTAACCTATAACCCAACATACTAACCATTATTGACCATTATACCCTCTAGTATGTAACCTCCGGGAATAATGATACCCATTACTAAACATTATTAACCATTACTAACCATTACCATACCCAATATACAGTTATTAACCATTATTAACTATGGTTAACTATGATGAAATATAAACCATTCTTAACCATTATTAACCAATTATTAACCATTCTTACATATCAGGAACCCAATTGCCAAAGGGTATTCCGTAATTATCCATTATTAACCATACTGGTGCTAAACGTAGGGAATGGATGGGAATGTGGGTTGCTGGGATGATTATTAATAGTTATTATGAATCATTCCCGAAAATTCCCTGCGTTTAGCACCAGTAAGTAACCATTATTAACCATACTAACCATTAAATGATCCGTTATTATGATTAATCCATTATTAACCTGGTTGGTGGTTTCAACCCCTCTGAAAAAAATGAAAGTCAATCGGAAGGGTTATCCCATATATTATGGAAAATAAAAAATGTTCCAATTCCAAACCACCAACCAGATACCAAATATAGTATTGTCATCCAAATAAAGTGCCAAAATTATTAACCAGTCAGTAGAGTATCCATTATTATTATTAATCCACTATTAACCATTACAGTTATTAACCATTGAAGTATCACCCATCCCGCCTTGTGCTGCTTGATTTGCTCGGCCTCTTGCTCGGCCGCGTGCCACACCGCCGTGGCGGCCGCCGAGATGGCAGCGGCCACCTGGCGACAAAGGGACGCGGCGAACAACGGAGAGGACGGCAGGGACGTGACGGGGACGTGGGGGAAAAACCTGCGGAAAATATGGGAATAAATATGGGGAAAACACATGGAAATGATCAAAACCGTGGGATTTCAACTGATTTATATGTGATTTACGCATCAGAAATGATGAAACCTTGGGATTGGACTGATTTAACTTAACCATCAAAGATGGGGAAAGGAGTTGGCTGCAATGAACAAACATGTACTGTAATATAATCAAGGCAAATAGGGATTTGAGATTATTTAGCCAAGCAACATGGGGCTTTAAAATGGACTTATCATATGATATGTTTATTTATTGGCCTGTTTCAACACAATAAGCTGTTGGATTTATGGTGTAGAACTTCAACAAAAAGATTGGCAAAGTTAACTTGTCATAGAATTGGGACATTTACCTACATTCTCAACTGAATTCCAGAATAAATGTAGGATTTCAAAAGAATTGGCAAAACCTTTAAACGCATATTTTTGAAGGGATAGAACGAACGAAGTATTATGATTGTTCCTTTAGGATCTTTAGGAACGGAAACAATCAAGCGGGTGGAACAACAACTTCACACCCAGCTGCGAAATCAGCACGCAGCATGCTGACACAACAGCCCCAGCCGATCAACCATCAGGTGGTGTCAATCCGAAACCTGATTGGCTGGGCCACTACGTGTCTGCCATCACTTTCCCAAATAGATGGCAGGCAAAGCCTTCAGATTCTATAGTCCTGCACGACCACTCCTTCAATAATCTGTATATTTCTATAGAATTCTGTGTGATATTTCTCTGTTTGTTAATAAATTATCCTGTTGATCCTTTTTCGCCATCTCTCTGAGTGCTTGCACGGCTGCACTGTTGGCTGCTGGCAGGGAGCTGCCGCTGCCTGCAGACCAAGCTATTGGGATGCTGGTGCAAATGGTTGCAACATACATCATGAGTAAATGCCGTGATGGTGATGGTGATGGTGATGGTGATGATGATGATGATGATGATGGTGATGATGATGATGAGGAGGAGGAGGATGGAAGGATGATACGGAGCTTTCTGGAGGGCTCACAACCTGCGTCTCTGCTTCTTGAAGCAGATCTGTTGGTGCCAAAGTTTTGGACCCCACTTGCAACGCCTACGGACGATCCAACTGTTTGTTCATCTTCCCCCCACCGTTGCAGGTTAGGAAGCTCGGCTAGAACATCTGTAAAAAAACACATGTTTTGCCACAGGAAATCCCGCCACAAATCGCCAAACATAGATATTTTTCACCCAACCAGCTGGAGCTCGCCTGGGGTGCTGTCCTCCTGCGAGGCTTGAACATCGCTCTAGTTCCATGAAGCCACCAGTAAAACCTCAAAACCTTTGTTGACAGGTTCTACTTTGGCCTGCTGGAAGCTACCATCTGGTTATTTAACAGTTTGCCATGGAAAATCACCATTTTTAAGTTCGGTAAACCATCTATAAATTTAATAAATGGGCCATCTATACCATGGCTATGTTAAATAACCAAAGGGTATTTGGATTGGTTCATGCCAAACTCATCCTTGGGGTGTGGTATCACTGAAGTCAGTCTCTTCAGGATCGACGGGGGTCACCAAATTTCACCCAAAGTCATCAAAGTCGAGAATTTTTTTTCGGGGTCCCATCAAACACAGGCACACGTCAATCGTGCAGTTGGTTATCTATCCCACTCTAAATATCTATGTATATAATATTATATATATATATATATGTGTGTGTGATAGTATGTAAATATATATATGTGTGTGTGTGATAATTGATAATATATAGATATATATATATATCTATATCCCATTGAAATCCATATCATTATATAAATAGCCAGCTTCGTGTTGGTAAAACCAACCATTCTCAAACAAAGCCACTGGAAGGCAAAAACCAGTTCCCTCACGCTGGGAGGATTGTAGCCCTCCTTCAAAGCCAGTTACCCTCCAGCAATCACACATGGCAACTGAAAAATCTCCAAAAACTATCACATACTATGTGTGTGATTTTTAGTGAGAAAATACGTAGGTGTTTCTTATAGTATTTAGTATCTCTTAGTGATTTATATCTATATTATTTTCTCTAAGTAGGTTTTAGTGAACAAATACCCTCTGGTAAACTAACATAGCTATGGAAAATCACCATTTTTAATTGGAAAACTTACTATAAATTGCCATTTTCAATAGCCATGTTAGTTTACCAGAGAGTATGAGAAAATCATCTATAAATGGGTGATTTTTCCAAGCAGCCCATGTTTCCCGGAGAAAAAAACCAGACGGCTGCACCGTTCCCGGGCTGATCTCCCAGCCTCCCGCGGATCCCACGGAGAAGTGGATGGCAGCTCCAAAGGCCTGGAGTTTTTCCCATGGGTTTTTCCGATGCCGTTGGGGGTTCCTGTCTCTATCACTTTGTCCTTACAAACTATTGAAATTCATGGACAGTTATAATTATATATGTATATATATTATATCCCATAGGATCCATGTATGGTATATATGCTAACATTTGGGGTATGTTGATGGTAAATGTATGTAAATGTTACCATATATGGCATACATGGATCCTATGGGATATATATATATATATGGAGATTGATTAATGGGTTATACAGACGTATAAACTCTAATATGACATGTGTTCTCAATATGTTGCTGATGATCTTCAGATCAATGTCACGCGGGTTTGAGAGAGGGAAATATATATATAACATAAATATATATAATAATATTTGCATCCGTCTATTAAATATCCTGGCCACACTAAGGTCAGCCAACCCTCTGGACACATTTGAAGGCTACCCCCAAAATAAAATCAGCCAACATGTTCGGGACATGTATGTTCCTTCAAAAATTGGGATTGGATTATTTTTATTTTGCATTTTGACATCTATTCTTACACTAATCTAAACTAATCCCCCAATTCTTAACCCAAATCCCCAAAGATGTGAACGCATCGATTTCTTTGTTAGTCTATTGAGCATGAAAAAAACAACTCGCAAAGGGGGGTAGCCTTGAAAAATCTTGCAACCACAATGAAACACTGTTTTACTCAATAAAGTTAAAGTCATGTTTTGTTTTTCCGTGGAATTTGGGGCAAATATAGTTGGCCTTCCAAATTCCTTTTAAAGTAAAATACTTTGCTACCTCAACCCTCTTCATAACCCTTTCCAGGCTCTAAAGACGTTTCCACAAACCTCAGATCTTCTCAAATTTGAACCTCAGAAAGCTTTCCATGAAGAGATTTCTCACGTATGTATTCGTTTTCAATTATATAAGGCAAATTGTTTGGCAATACTGAAATGCACAAGCAATCCATGAATACATGTCTCGCATATGTATTCGTTTTCAAGGCAATTCGTTGGGCAGCACTCAAATGCTAAACAAATCCGGGGTCCCCCGAAGTATTTTTGGAACTTTATTTGGATGACAATACTTACTTGTGCTTAGTAGGGAATGAGGGAATGATCCACAATAACTATCAATAATAATCCCAGCAACCCCCATTCCTATCCATTCCCTACGTTTAGCACCAGTAAGAATAATTCATAGTGTTGGGCAGGTTCATCATCAAAGCCAAGCAACGGCCACCGAGGCAGAGGCCTCAAAAAATGGTGACCCTCCTGGGTAACCTGTGGGAACATTCCATGCATGGCGCATATGTTTTTTTCCCTGAAAGGTCGAACCTCATAAGGTGGGTCTTCAAGAAATCGATGTCAATCTACTGGAAAGGAAGCACTGAGTATCTCCAAAATTGGGGCAACAGGCTCTTTTGGATAGGGCTTCTCCAGGTTTAGGAAACAACACATGTTCGGAACAGCGTATTTGCAGTCCGTTGGGCCACTGGGGCCTTTTTTTGCCATTTAAGAAACCTTGGCGTTATACTTGGATATAAATGGATGCATCTATGCTACTGTCATGGAGTGCATACATTCTACACTGCCAATTGTTTTACACCAGGTTTGTGTGACATGATCTGGTCAAGTTACAGGCTTGCTGAGAATGCTCATCTGTGTGCTGGTGGGAAGGTGTACGGAGGTTTCTGTCGGTGGTTGGCCCTCATCTGGGTTGAGTAAATCCAACCCATCATCAAACTTACAAGGCATTCAGCATGTGCCAAAATGTCTCTTGAGCATTCAGAAACCATAAGAACGCGCTTTCAACAAACATCCCCTACTCCAATGAGCCCTCTTACTCCTGACCCTGGATAAACACCCACCGCCAAATTCGGCAAGGTCCAATCCTTTTGGTCATTCCGAGGGCCAGCCGCACACGCTTCGCTTTGCGGAGCGTGGCTGTCATCTTCTGCGACTTCAAACATGGAAACCATTCACCCACGCGCAGTTAAGCCGTTGCTAAGAAGTGCTAAGAGACATTGAACCATAAAATCCCATCAGCCCTGGATTTCCTGTGCACAAGTCCCGTTTGCCGAAACATTAACATGCCATGTCTTCTGCTTTTGCCTTGCCTGCAAATTTTGGCAAACATATGTCACCCAACAGCCCCTGGACTGAGCATGTCCATGCCATACTTTCACCACCGAAGGTCATCAAAAGGGTGGGCCCTTCGAACTTGATCAAATCCCACATACAATTAGCGACAGGGCTGATCTCCACATGTCGACTGTTCAGGCTATTGACACACAGCTCTGTCCCAACTTTGTTGCCTCAGCGCCCATTGTCGCATCATTTGACAATCTAAATGTGGCCTTTCACCCCCTTTCCCAACCCTTGGGGCCGCTTCTGCAGCTATCAACTCGCGCTGTTTGAAGGATTCCATGATCAAAGCAAGAGCAGTTGGTGGTTTCAACTCTTTCCAAATATTTCATTAATTGGACCGTTTGGCTTGGCTGCTGCAACCTCCTGTATCCCAAATCAAGATGTACAGTAATCTATCAAATAATATTGGCCCTTTGGATTCCTTTTGCTGCTGCAATTTTCAACATCTTAAATTTCCGCAGCAAAGGGCATTTCAGTGGATTTAAGGGACAGTTTACAGGAACCTCGGAAAACGCCATTTTTTATCCATATTTCATGGTCAAAACCATGGTTTCCGGTGAAGATTTTCCCTTAAAGACCAATCCAATTTTTGCATTTGTCGAAAAACATTGGCAGAAAAAACAAAACCATCGGTTTCCTCATGGTTTCCTCTAGGTTTTTCATTTCCCCCCAACAAAATGAGCATTTTTCTCCGCCACCAACCAGAACACCTTGCACCACGAATTCGGATCGTCCTCGCCGGCCTATAACTTTGTTCAGCGCATCTCACCGCCTGCATTGAAAAAAAAACATTATTTTAAGCCACATAATATACCATATAGTGGTTAAAATAGTTACTAATATAGTTACTTTTAATAGTCACCATATCCCATAGGATCCATGTATGCCATATATGGTAACATTTACCATCCATATACCCCACATGTTAGCATATATACCATACATGGATCCTATGGGTATAGTGGTTAAAATAGTTACTATAATTTAGTTACTTTTAATAGTCACCATATAGATTATTAATAGTTAAGTATGTTTCATCTCTACTACCATAATCTATTGACGTTGAAAAACTATATATATATAGCCATGTATAACCACACACAATATAGTAAAATATAGTTAAGTATGTATCTATCAAACAGCCACCACAAAAAATGGTGGACGCGGGGCATCCAGAAGGAACTTGCCAAGAAGTGAGTTTGCCTGGGTCACTAAAAGTACCCTCTGGTAAACATACAAAAAACTATGGAAAGATCCACCATTTTTCATGGGAAAATCCACTATTTCTATGGCCATTTTCAATAGCTTTTTGTATGTTTACCAGAGGGTAAGGCAACTCCATGTATGGTTGCTGCCAATTAAGTTCCCCTTTTCCATCCCTCCCAAAGGGTGACGGTCACCAGTTGCCTGCGTTTGCGTTTCCCATGCATAGAAACATGACCCCAAAAGCCTTCACCACAGCTTTCTTGTAACTGGTTTCCTACAGCTACTCAGCACTTCCAGACCACTTTGAGGATGCTTCATGCCACCGTTTGCAAATATGACAGTGTGCTGGGTATCGAGCTTCTGGATTGGCTGACTGCCTGGTGAAGAATCATATTTGCTACACTGCCGGGCTTGATTGCCAGAAGATGTTCCGTACTAGGAATCCATATGCACATAAACATACATAAACTATGGATATGTGATTCTCATTGATTCTTCCCCTTTCTCAGTCCTCACCCGATACCAAGTTCTCCGGTCCCCGGTTTCGTCCCGGGAGTGCCAGCCTGAGAGCAGGATGGGTCTCAGGCACCAGTTTCCGGGCTTGCCACCTGCGACCTGAAGGTGCCATTGATTTTCCATGCCATGTGAGGAACAAACCGGAGGGTAGTCAGTTTAATTCCATTTATAGATGGGTCTGGTCATCCTGGGATTACATCGAAATACTTTAGATAAATACTCAGGTGGTATGGCAACACTTCTGCAATCTGCTGAAGGAATATCATATTTGGTGGCTCATCCCACGAATCGTAAGTGGGTTAGTTCACCCCAGTGATTGAAGTGGGTGAACTAACCCACTTACGATTCGTGGGATGAGCCACCCACTTACTAAGGAATATCATACCCATAGGATCCATATATGGTATATATGCTAACATTGGGGGTATATGGATGGGATCCATGTTACCATATATGGCAGCACCATGGATCCGTCATGGGATAGAAAATGACAGTGGTACGGACCTTTTTTCGACTGGATTTTTGGTGCCCTGAGTTTGGGGCCTGATTTCACCATGTCAAACTCCACGAGTACGCGGCCTTAATAAGGGCGGTGTCAAGGTGGCTACAAGAAGGGCGTCACCTTGAAGAACTAAGTTGGTTTATAACTAAGTTGTACTAAGTTCACTATGGCTTCTCCTAAGCAAACTATACTTAATGATTATAATTACATATAATATATAATTACATATATATATAGATAGATAGATAGATATTAGTTGATGGTGGATTTTAAACCTAAACTTTTTTCACTGGGGGCACCACCTTGTAATTTCCACAGATCATGCAACATTGAGGACCCATTTCCGATCCACCAACATCATCCCATTCAGCCCACACCGGCGCTGTCACCTAAATCCACGGTATGCAGCTCGACAACTGGTTCTGTTCGGCCAGTGGTACGGCAGAAAACTTCCTTGCTGGAGAGATGTGAGTCATGATCCAAATCGGATGACTATGTGCATAAGGGATCATAAGGGTGGGGAACCCAATAGGAGATTGTTTTCGTTGCTTGCAGTAATTATAGACCAAATCCAGCAATGGCCAGCATCCGTGGATCAAAACAATAGATTGTTTGGAAACATAGGTCAACAAAAAAGGGCTGTGGCTCAGGTTCATCACCAAAGTTGGTGTTTCACTTTCACGAACCCGGCAATTCCTCCCGGAGATCATCAAACAAATCCCAGGAGAAATCCACAGAAATCTTGCTGAAGTTGACTGCCGAGGCCGGATGCCGACGCTACTACTACCCGCTACAGCTGATGACCATGGGGAACAAGCCAACCAGAAGTTTGGAAAATTATTCTCAGCCAACTATATATGTACTCAGGTATGTGCATATAAGTGTGTATTATACATATATATATATATATGTATATTATGATTTTGTATGCAACATGATCCACATCCCCGCAATGTCAGACAACCAGGATGAGCTTCGGACTCTAAACCACCGCTTTTTTCGTGGAGCCAAGCTTCACTGACCTCGTCCTGTTCCAAGAAGCAGTTTGGGTCCAACTGATCCTGCCAGGAATCAGAACACCAGATGCTACGAGTGCTACTGGTTGTGGCCCCAATCGAAGCCTATAGGCTGGTGAACATTAAGCATACTTCGTTGAGGATGTCTCAGCCCAATTGACCAGGTCCGTGTATGGCAGTACTTGGCTGAATCACATAAATACTCCCCGACTCAAAGCATATTGTAAACCATGTTTCGTACTAGTCATCAACTTCTGAGTGGTGTTGCAAGCTGCAAGGACATATATGTTCCAGGTTTTTCCATGTGTTTTTCCCACGTTGTTCCATGATTTTTGTTCCCACTCCATCTCCGGTTCCCAACCCCAACTGCCAGGCCAGTGCCCTTCCCTGCCTCTGAGCAATCCGTCTCCAAGTCTTCACTCGAGCCGCTGGGCTCAAACGCATCGCCGGTGGCATCTGGCGAATCCGGGAACCAAACAAGGCTGGAAGACATATCCTCCGGTAAACGAACAAAAAGCTATTGAAAATGGCCATTTATAATTGATTTGGCCGATACAAATGGTGATTTTCCATAGTTATCTTAGTTTGCCGGAGGGTATCCTCCGGTACACAATGGACAATCCATCATGCATAGATGATTTTCCTATTAAAACCTTCATTTATAGTAGATGTTTCCAGCTAGAAACATCCATTTAGAAGGGATTTTCTAGCCAGCCACGTTTGATAACACCGGAGGGTATCCCAATCATACTGTTCTTCTTACAGAGCCTGAATTTAATATCAAATCCTACTTTGAGGATATATAACATATTCACCAAATAAATGATATATTATGATATATTCAATATATTCAGTCTAATACACGATCAAATAACAGTTATATATACATATATATATGAGCCGCGGAAGTTATTTGGTACACAACGCAATTGACGGGGTGTTCCTACCTCGTTCTCCAGTCCCGTGATGTTTTTTGGGGTCTGACCTCGTTCTCCAATGCCGCACTTGTTTTTAATAGCTAAATGCTTTGTGTGCGATGCCTACCTCGTTCTCGGGGTGTTCCTACCTCGTTCTGCAACCTAACTATGATGTTTTCGACAAACCGGGGTACGCCGCAATACTATTCTCCATTTAACCAAATAAAAGACGCTGCTCATATATGATACATGTTTAGATCAATGATAACAAACGACCTCTTCATGTCATGTCACGGCTTGCATTGCTGTCGCATCCGTGTCAAGTATCACTAAGGAGGTGCAATGGTCTGGCCAGGGAAAAAAAAAACGTACTTCTTGGAAGGACGTACAAATACATATAACATCATATACCCTCTGGTATGTTAATATAGCTATTGAACATGGCAAATAAAAATAGTTGATTTACCTTATTTATCTATTAAAGATGGTGATGCTCCAGTTCGCAAACTGTAAACGTTGACCAGAGGGTAAACCTCCATGTTCCCATGGTTTTCCTATGGTTTCCAATTCAAACCTTCATTTTCCTATGGTTTTCCTATGGTTTTCCCATTTTCCCATGGTTTTCCTATGGGTTTTCCTCTCCAACTGAGACGTTTTTATTGTGAGCCTTCCCCTGGTGTGTACGCCAGAGAGATGCCAGAGCCGCCATCATAGCGGTAGTAGACGTAAGACTCCCCATGAACCTCACGAGGTTCCGCGGAGATGCGGAGATGAGTTATAAGACTCCCCATGAACCTCACCCAGTTATGTAGGTAAATATACCAGCACCATGGAGCATATGGGTACTTATAAAGTAACTATCATCATTATTGGGATAATCATTCCACTAACTATACCCATGACGGATCCATGGTGCTGCTATATATGGTAACATGGATCCCATCAATATACCCCCTTTATGTTAGCATATATACCAGCACCATGGATCCTATGGGATATGGGAGATATCCCATTTCTATGGATATTGTAAACGGATATTCACTGATATTATTAATGGATATATTCATGGATATATTAATTATGAAATATATGGGATATTATACATGGATATTGGATATTAATGTATTTATTAGCTGTTAATGGGATATGAGCTATTAATGGATATGACCTACATATGAACCATATTTCCTATTAAATGATATTAGCTATTAATGGGATTAATGGATATTCCCATCAGAAAAAAAAAAAAACAAAACAAAACACTGCATCAATGGATACCCTCTGGTAAACACACAAAAAAACTATGGAACGATCCACAATTTTCATGCAAAAATCCAGTATACCCTCTGGTGAACTAACATAACAATTGAAAATGGCTATTTATAGTGGATTTTCCCATTAAAAATGGTGGATCTTTCCATTGCTATGTTAGTTCACCAGAGGGTAAATGGCAATTGTCAATAGCAAACTGTTAGTCATTGCCAGAGGGTATCATAAATACCATGGCAGAAAATTACCCATTCAGTTCGATGGACCTGGAAAATGGTGATGTTCCACAAAGCTATGTTGGTCTACCCTAGGGATCCCTAAATTATGTACCTAAATCATCAAAAAAAACACCTGTTTGAAACATATGGAAAAACTCTGTACCAAATCAATCTAAACATCAATCCATATGCCTTTTCCTGTGGGAATATTTGAGGCGCCAAGTCGACTGCCTTCATCTGGACCTTCTCCGCAGAATTGAGACTTTGAAGCTGCTTTGGCATGTTCCTTGGCAAACCGATGACGATGATCGAGGCACAACTACTCAGTGGCTCCAGAGGCAGATTGTTGGCTGCATCTTTTTGGGATAGTGGACATCGTCCTTGATATTTTGGCACACTTGACAGAATTTCATGTCGCAACTACATGACCCAATGGTCAATGGGCCAAATCCGAGCGCGCATATTCGATCACATGCAATCATGAAAAGCATTATAATTGTGGTTAGATTCATGTAATACACATATATATATATATATGTAAACCATAATATGCATATATATATATATGTATATATATATGTATATGTATGTGTGTGCCTATGTATACATATTATATATATATATATATATGAAATTTGTGTCTATAATATAAATGGTCCTAAATGGTTTGTCCACCATGGGGCATGGCCATGTCTGCCGTCCAGCCACATCACATCCAGCAGATAATTGCGACCCTCCAGGCGCACGATATTCCTGGGGCGAACTCGGGCTCGCCTTGCTACCTCTAAGGGTTGTCCTACCAAGAACCAACGAATAATTTATATATATATATATATATATTCTATGTAAATGTCATGGGATATTATGATATATTACAATCATTAATCATAGAATGGGATGATGCATAACATCATACAATGTTGGTATGAGAAATAGTCGGTATTTTGATGTATTTTGATGGTTAATACGAACCATTTACGGTAAATTTGGCGATGGTTTACTCTTGCTTGACATATCTTGACATAATCACATCACATCCCTGTGTTTAAAGGAAACATGATCCATTCATGGGTGAATCTTACATCCGCCATGGCTGTCCAGTCCAGCCCCGGGCCCCAACATCAGGCTGTCCCAGTGGCCAGGCGTGATCTGCGAAACCGTTCTCCTTCCGGAACTTTGAGACCTCGACGTTTTCCCATGACTTTCCATTCGACGTTTTCACATATGGAAGCCATGCACTGAGGGTGCTCAGGGTACTTGATACGCTCCTTGCTTTTTCTCAAACTCGTGTACCGTGTACCTGGGTACCCCATTCCGGTCCCCTTGTTCATATATAATGGTCATCGCTGTGCCATGTTTCCCTATGGGAACCCGGCAGTAAACAAACATGGCACCGGAAAATCAGGTCTGAATAAACAAATGGGGCGTTCCATACGCTAGTTGTTGTTTTAAGATGTTTTAAGTGTTTAATGGTTGATAATGGTTGTTTCTTCGTTTCATGTCATGTTTTTCTGTTCGCATCGGTGTTCGCCTGTTTCAAAGGTGTCCAAGTCACATTCTGGCAATCATTGGGCACGATGACTCCAGTAATGGCTGCGCAGTCACAGACCTGGAGTGCAACTGGAGTCCGCAGCACGGCAGTGAAGCGGGTCCAAACATGGGCCACATGGGTATATAATGCACCTGTGAAATGGATGAAAATTATGAAAAGGGCCAGTTCATGCCATTTTTTTTTTGTGGGAACATGATGGAACATGACGATGAACCCTTGGGCCAATTGGGATCTTGCTGTAAATTCTCAGACAAATTCAGCCTTAAATAAGACTTGGAGACTTGGAGACTTGGAGTGTTCAGAAAGTTTTTTTGGCCCCCCCTCCCCACTCCGGGCTTCCCATCGTAAAGTCCCTGGTCCCTGGATTGAGGTGGAGCTCACAACGTTTCACTGTCAGCTGCGGAGCACCTTCAATCTCTGGGCCAGGTATTTGAAGAGCAAGCACCGGTGACGGCACATGCCAGATCCCATGTATCCTGCCTTAATCTGGTCAAACGGCAGCAACCGGCTTGCCAGAAAACAAGATTGCCAGCAAAAAGACAGAAGCTCTTAGATTTCTCCAGTCATACTGTAAGATCATGTGCGATCACCTTTTTAAAAAGGTATGGTTGACCACCACTTAACACTGCAACCTCTCGAAAAAAACACATGCTGTTTTTAAGCCAAACAGGAAACAGGGAGCCCTTTTGCCAAGGCGCTTGAGCACCGGCCATCCTGGGCCACAGTCCCCATCCGGAATGATAACATGACCAACCATGTTGTCCTGTAAAACCATCTAGTTTCAGATTTTTTTCGGAAACCAACGTGTTGGTTCCACCACGACTCACATGTCCATTGTTTAACCCCTTATCTTCCATTCCTGTGACTTATGTGACAGATATTTATCGATAATGAACGATAATGATTGGTCAAAATACGTCAAAAAAAAACATACGGTGCAACTCTCCGCATAAAAACTGGTCATTCAACAACAGGACAACAGGACAGGTGATCAAATGGTACCATTTGGTACAGATTTGGTCACGAAAAAAAAACTCTGCCGCTCTGCGGCCCGGATGCAGCTCGCCAATGTACAAAGAATCTCCTTGTGGCAGCTTCAAATCCTGGGATCTGAAGACCCATCCTGGAGGGTTGATGCTTCCGCTGTCAGCCCATTGAAATTTAACATGATTTAAGGGTACCCTCTGGTTATGTCAAAATAGCTATTTTGAACAAATGTCCCTTAGAAATAGTTGATTTACCATGATTTACCCATGAAAAATGGTGATGTTCGATCGTTTTTTTGTATGTTTGCCTGTTTGGGTATGCTGAAAATGTCTACTTAATGTGCTAACCTCTGGTAGTCAAACATGGCTGAACAACCAGCCTTTGTTGACTCTTGTAGGGGATTTTCCGGCCATGTTGCCAGTTACGGTAAACCCAATCATAAAGGAGCTTCAATACAACCAAGACCATAGATGGATATAAATATTTTATTATAAATGGTAAATCTATGGTAAATCTGTGGTAAATCTATGGTAAATCTATAGTAAATCTATGGTAAATCTATGGTAAATCTATGGTAAATCTATGGTAAATCTCACCCCCACAGGGGAGGTTATTGCAGGGTAAATCCCACATGACACGGAAAACCAAGATTTGGGTGAAACAAAAATGTGGGAAACGCAAACTCAGCACGGTTGAATTTAAGGTTTGCGCTAAGCCAGGGTGTTGCAAACAACAAGGCTTGAAGCAGAACTCCGCTCCTGGATTCGCTTCTGAAAGGCATCTTGCACCTGCCAGCAACAAAAACTTCGCAGAACCACCCTACGACCCACGGCCTGAAGGAAAGGGTCAAAATACCAATGCATGTTATGTTTGTGTTTTTTTCCCCTGGTTGATGTTGTTCGATGGTGTAACCGCACTACCATCCCTAGTAGATGAAAGACCTCCCCCAACAGTACCAGCTTCCGGATGGGCCTTCGAACCCAATCCCCCGAGAGTCTTCTGGATCATGTCGCTGACCTTTCCAGCAGAGGATTCTTTCGGCAGGTTCCCACCTAGTAGAAGGGGTCATGAAGGCGATCTACATTTACCGTAGTATAAGGACATATTATTGGTTTGGTCAATTTGAAATGGTATGTACCCCAAATCCACTAATCCACTGGTCAGTCATCATGATCCCAATTAAATTAACTGACAAGACCATAAAATGAGGGACTGTCGCATTTTTGAACACCCACATCTATAGGGCAAGCACCATCAACAGTATATATTGTTGGTTATTTAATGTTATATTTATTTGAAATATTATATAATTTTTTATATCCCATCAAGTCCCATTAAACCTGCATCTTGCTGAGATACTGTGGATGGGCCAGCGAAATCCTGCATCACCAAAAGGATGGTTGAAACCCATCCAGAATCATGGGGATTTTGCTCACCTATCAACTGGCACAGGATTTCGCAACCATCCACCGTAAATCTTCATTTTCACCCCAGGCCCCAAGGCCGCTTGGGGCCCCTTGGGGCCCGCCATGTCCAACCACTGAGGACCCTTGCGAGGAGAATGGCCTTGTATTGATCCTGCACTCCAAGTAAAGCCACCTGGAAGAGGAGTCGAAAAAAAAAAACTCAGTGGATCCATATTTCAGGGCTCAAACATGGTGATAGTTTGTTAGAAAAAACAACACTAAAACAGCCATGATAACCATATGTTGAGGGTTTATACAGTTTATACCACCCAATTAGTAAACATGGGGATGGTTTACTATTGTTTGACCAACATTTTTGTGATTTCAAGATTGTTTCAATCCAACATTGCTGCCACATCTGTGAACACTACCAGGGGCATTCATCCAGAGTTGATCATCATCGGGTTTCATGTCACCGTATGCCGTCATCTGTTCCCAATAAACATCATTTACGCGTAGTCAAATAAAGTCATTGAAAACACACACGCACACACACACACACACGCTACACGTAGAGTATTGATTTACATTATATATGTATGTATATGTGTGTTTGTGCAATAAAATATTATATATATATTATATTAAATATTTTTCAGATTCACATATATATATGTGTGTATATGTATATATAAATATATATATATATATTATTCAAAATCCCCTTAATATAATACATAATGTACATATATATATATATGTCAGATACACAATATATATAGATATTATTGTATATTCAAAATCGCCTTAAGGCAAATTTTACTAAATGCACACTTTAAAAAATCAACAAATCACTTGCTGATCTTCTGCACCTTCACTTCCTCCACGAAGTCGCGGAGCCTCCAATCCTCTTCAGCATCCAACACCTGGCCACGGCGAGGTCCGTGAGAAGCGTTCTGGGAATCTGATCTGCAAATGGCCATAGTACTAATGTATATATATATGGATGCATATGGACATGAATATAATTATGTATTTATTTATTTATTTTATCTTTTATAAATATGAACAGAACTGGATAGATATTCTAGCTTTTGCTGGCTAGCGGGATGATGTTCCAAATTGGGAAACCGCCCGCCGGCACATATCTCTCTCTCTCAGTTAGCACATTCAGCTAGAGCGAAGCATGGAAGCCAGCTTCCGCGTCAAACCATTTGGCATTCACCAACCAGTCATATAGCTTATATACAGTATATGCATACATATACCATACCATACCATACCGGTGTTGATTAAATTACTGGCTTTGCTGCGTTAAATCCCCACTTGAGATTGTTAACTTGCTGTCTTTTCATGGTTACATCCCCAGGTTTGATGGTTTTTCAGCATGTGAAAACCCCTAAACCCATTAAAATCCACTAGGTTTGATGGTTAAACCATGTTAAACCATGGTTAAAGCATGGTTAAAGCATGGTTAAAGCATGTTGAACCCCGAGGTTTCCATGCCCCGAAACCCGAGGCGAAAACGTGGCGGCACCAGCAGCTCTTTGGAGTAGCGCGCCGCAAAGCCATCGCAAATCCGGTCCTGGAAATCCAGGCGCCTCGGCAGCGGGGAAAAAAAGCGGAGAGAGAACTGGTGGAAAAACATGACTTGAAGAGGGCATATTCATTGGAATATAACAGGATTTTTTGTGGGATAAAATGTGGGATTTAATGGGATTTAATGTGATTGAAATGGGATAGAAAAGATAGAATCATTTAAAATAGTATATATATATAATCAATAAAACCCGCAGATAATCCCTGCGACCAACCAAGATACCCTTCTTGCTGCCACTTGTAGCTGGCTGGTGACTTCATCACCTGTGGAAACAGGGTCGGACGATGGTCGTGAGGTTGGTAGCAGCCACCCATTACCCATAGGATCCATGGTGCTGGTATATATGCTAACATGTGGGGTATATTGATGGTAAATGTTACCATATATAGCAGCACCATGGATCCTATGGGTTATTGGTGATGTTATGGGATTACTTTAGCATCATATATTAACATCACCAACAATAGTTGGATGATCTAGGACCTAGGATATTAACATCATATATTATCATCCATGTTGTGATATGAATAGTTGCTAGGATGATCATGGATAGGTATGATAGTTATGGGATAACTATTTCATAGTCACTATCCCCAATTGCAAATTGGGATTCATGAAATTGCTGTGCCCCAATTGACTGGGATGATGTAAACTGATCCCCAGAAGGGCTGGTTATCAAAGATGGTTCATCAATGTTCATCATATATTGTGCCGCTGGCATGTGCATTCCTCTTGAGAAGTGAAGTTGTTAATTGATTAACATCCTCTGCAGGAACCTCATCAGTGCGAGATAGTGTGAGCGACAAGTTTTCTCTGGTAATTTAAGATAGCCATGGAAAATGGTCCATTTATGGAAGTTTACCGAAACAGTCTATCTATGAAACATGGTGATTTTCCATACAGCCATGTTGAATCACCAAAGGTTACCTGATTATTGAGAGAGTCTCTTGGGCTCGCCAGGACGGATCATCAATGACGTCAGCAACAAGACTTCACCATGCAAGGTCTGTGCCAACATATGCTATCATCAGCCCTATATTCCTGTCAAAGCTGATATGCTATATATATAATATATATATATATACAAATATATATTTATATATAGAGATAATATTATATATATATATATGTATATATATATATGGAACATCAAGGGCCAGCTGGCAGCCACCGTGCCTTCTGTTTCACGGAAGGTCTCTGCAAGAAGAGTTTTCCAGCAGCCTGGCCGCCCAAGAAAACCTCTTTACGTTTTTCCAGGGGTTGCCCCTGAGACGTGCCATGGAACACAAACAAAAGTCGTAGATGGATGAATTAGATGTATGTATATATACATATTATATATATATATTATATATATATGTGTGTGTGTGATTGTGCCATACATGAACACAGTGATCTATATGACATGACTTTTCGAACAAACAGGGACAATAGTTGCTCATTAACCATAGTATCGTTGCTACTATAAATATATTGGCCAATCTCATATTTGCCATGTATTGTCATCAATCAATGAATATCATGCATATATATATATATATAATACATATACATATAATACATATATATATATATTATAATATATTATATATATACTGCGATGATCTATAGCATCCCTATTGCTACCTCCAAATTCCTGTAGATTTTAGCGGATGTTAATGCATGTTCAATTTATCAAATCTGCTAGAACCATCAAATTTTTGTTTATTTTCACAGATTGCTAGTTAAACATGGTGGTTCATTTATGAATCTTACCTTCATGACTTTATTTTGCCTACATATGGGTCATTTTCGATGGCTTTGGAGACACCCAAAATACACTTCCATGGCTGTCGCCTTATCTCTGATCTGCTTCATTTTCCCTGGTGTGTAGCGGCCATCGGAGATCAAACTTTCCTCGGGTCAGTGCGCTTGCTGTGCGCAGCGTCAACTTGCATGATATTCGAATGAAACAATCCCAACGGTGACGGCACTTTAAATTGAATTAAATTGACTATAGACTATAGAACTATATATAGTCATAACGCGAAGTTGAAACGTGAATTCATATGAGGACACCTTGTGAGATAATATGGACAATATACTGATCATATATTGACACATTATGTGGAATTACCAGTACCACATTCCACATAAGGTTGTCGAAAGGTATCCGCATGGAACATGCCATCAGCTGTCCACGTCACAAGTCACAAGGAGCTCATTATTGAACAAATACGGCATGCATAGATCACCCAATGATCTACCACGCAGTCAATCAGATCTGGAAACGCCCACCATTTGTAGATAATTTTCCAAGATTTTCAAAGCAAAATTCACAGCTTTTCCATTGTTTTTCAATCAGGTCGCCATCTTTGCACCTTGAGCGAACGCGCGCGCAACGCGTTCTAAGGGATGCCACTGAGATGAAACACAGCTGCGATTTCCCGGCCAGAAATGGGGACCAAACGCCCGGCATCCTTTTGTGCCCTCTGGTAAACTGACGTAGCTGTTGAAAATCACCATTCTTAATGGGTAAATCCACTATACATGGTCATTTTCAATAGCTATGTTAAATTACCAGAGGGTAACTACAACAAATCACACACCTGATATGTTGGGCACTTTTGGGATAGTCATCCCGATCCTCGACATCTACGTTGTGACGTCTCGAATTGTACTCGTTATATTTCGCCGAGCCATTTATTTCACATTCCAAATAGGTAACAAATGAACATGCATTGACCCATTCTGAAGGAAAATCATAGGTGTTGACTTAGATTTGCTTCAAGGCGCATTGAAAAAGCATATTCCTAGTAGTGGTATAGTGTATACATGTCTATACATTAAACCATGAGAACGTTACAGTAATGAATCACGCAGGCCCGCGGCCCATGGCTTTCCACTGAGGCTCCCCTGCTCAGAGGAGACGCACGAGCCTGACTGTAGCGTTAACTATTAACTACGCTTCATGTATGAGACATAATGGATAATATGCATTGTAGATAATTATGTGTGCGTATGTCTAATCGAATAGATATCTATATATATATATAGAATATATTGATATCAGAACCGCTTTTAAGTAATATGTACTCATGGGACTCATGGAAGAACAAAAAAAACATTTCAAACCAGGACACCAGGTATACTTCCTTTATTTGTGGGCTCGATACACCTTTGAATCTGGCTACTCACTGAAGCTTCCGTGATCTTCCGTGCCTCTGCAAAACTGGATGCGCTAAGCAAAAGACGCATTCCAGAGAGGGACAGGGAAGGAGATTGAAGAGATATGAGATTCCACAAACAGGAGTGACATATGCGGCAATATATCATAATATATCATATCACGGTGTGAATGTCACATACAATTACATAGTGTGTGTGTGTGTGACTTATCTATACCTAAACCCCCGGGAACCAAAAAAAACACATGCGTAGATTAGCAAATACGTGCTGTCAGATGTTTTTATTCTGTAACTCCAAACACTGCAACTTTTTTTGGCGCCCAAGACACCTGTTGATCTCTGGCTTGAGATCAGCCTAGCATCCCGGGGGCGGCAGTGGGCACGGAATTCATCATGGACAACATGACAATTATGAAAACATACGCTGATTGGTGGTGCAATAGCCATGGTTAATTGTGATTAATAGTGGTTAATAGTGGTTATTAGTGATTAATACCTGACCTAATGAATAACATATGCTGGTTGGTGGTTTTGAACATCTTGAACAATATGAAAGTCAATGAGAAGGATGACATCCCATATATTATGGAAAATAAAAAATGTTTGAAACCACCAACCAGTATGTTAAAAAACACCAGAATATCATTGATACCTTCACAGAAACTTTCATTTAGTACTGGTTTGACAGTCATCTTGGGGGTGTATGGGGATATCTCATATGGTCACAATAGCTGCACGCTTTGAGACAACCCCATACCCTCTGGTAATCCAACATAGCCCTGGAACATGGCCCGTTTGTAGATGAGTAACCTTGAAGATATATTTACAATCGTGGTTTTCCATACCAGTAGCTAACTTAGATTGCCTAAGGGACCTAAGGGGATCTCAAGATTGCACTATACCCAACGCCCACTGGCAAACCCAGCTGTGTCCATGCCTGAAGGACTTGGGTCTCGTGACCTTATGGCATCTGACATAGTGGGAAACCATCCGTTTTAGTCAGCTGAAGAATGGCAAACCATGGGGATGTCTGGCACAAATAAACTTTTCTCAAAATGACAACGATGGGGATTTCAAAGGAAAGCGTCTCCTTTTGGAGGCTGTATAAAAATCAGGGGAAAGGGGTATATCCGGTGATATCCAGTGTCAAGATGTGATCAACCTATAATTGTATCAATCTCCAAATTCTCCTGGATATATGGCATCGCTGAGCCCCAAAAGCACTGAGCCAACGATGTTTAGGCAACTCTCCAGCTAGGGTGCTGGAAAACGAAACCTAAGGTGCCAAACCCAACTATACCCTTTGGCAATCTAACATGGCCATGGAGCATGCACATATTTATCTATATAATCAGCAAATCATCTACAACCGGATCATGTTCCATGGCCATGTGAAATTACCAACAAGTGCAGATATATGTGTAAATAAAACGCACACATGTATGTGTATATAAATATATGTAATTATACACACACACATATATATATATATTATGTCATAGTTTTATAAACAACTACCTCCAAAATGGTAGAATTGAGTCAATCGGGGATGGTAAAAGATTCTTAGCTTCATCACATTAGCGAACCACCGCGCCACCTCTCAGGTGCACTGCTGACTCCTCTGCTCAGTTGCTACCGGTTTTAAGGGGAAGATTTGCAGGAAACTATGGCTGTCACCTCCAAGATCTGGAGGCTTCCTGTAGATTTTCCCTTCAACTCATTCTGGGATCTCCATTTCTGTGAAAAATGTGTTAAGGAACTCATATAGCTATAGCCATGGTGAATTTCAGATACCTGCCAAAGGCCAAAACTTATCATTCTTATATCATTCTTGGCCCGGGTATATCCTCACTTACGTCCCAAATGAATTTGGAGGTCAAAATGTGACATCCAAATTTCGAATTACCCAGTGGTGAACCAACATAGCTATGGAAAATATTGGAAAATCACCATTTTTTTGCTGGGTAAATCAACTATCTATGGCCATGTTCAATAGCTATTTTGACATAACCAGAGGGTAAACCTCCGTTTTCCTATGGTTTTCCTATGGTTTTCCCATTAAAACCTTCAATTACCAGAGGGTATAGTCTTCATTTCGATCTACCATTGGATCCCGGGCAGGTGAAGCCGAACGTTGGTGCCTCGGGAAACTCCATGTTGGGTCATGGGGGTATCTGGATGGTTTGTTTACCCTCTGGTTATGTCAAAATAGCTATTGAAAATGGCAATTTATAGTGGATTTACCCACAAAAAATGGTGATTTTCCATAGTTATGTTAGTTTACCAAAGGGTAATGCAAAAAAAAATGGAGGCAGAACTGAGGATGCCCCCATGGATTGGACACCTCTATATGTATCATGAAGCAACTTGGATGATTGGTTGAGATGGCGTTTTTTGGGGATTCCATCCCAAAAACATGCTTGTCATCTCAAGCAATCATCCTAAGTATGGTTGAGGAAAAAAATTAATAGTTGAAACCCGCCAGAAAATAATATTTTCAAGTGGCCCTTATTGGACATAGAAGTTCGGATATTCAATATCTTCAAAACATATATGCATTTATATATGCATGTATATATTGAAATTGAAATTGCAGTTCTGGAGGTGTAATATAGTTACTATAGTTGAATTAGACATGTGTTTGAAGAAGTCACTTACCTTTTGCTCTCGTCATCAACCCTCTGATTTAACCTTTAGAAAGGCAGTGACATGTGCCATAGCCTCAAAATCTCAGATTGTCTGATGGTCAAACACTTAGATATTAAATGATATTAAGTCCCTATAGATTTCTCAAATAATGGATTTACCAATGATTTACCCATGGAATCAAGATCACTTTCAGAAAATCTGAGCATCCATTTGTTCATGAACAGTGATGTCGGGTGCAGGTGGCAGGTGTCAGCCTCCGCGGTAAACAAACTAGTTGGTGGTTCCACCCCACATCCCTGAAAGCTTGAATCACTGCAAGCATTCCTCAATGGAAAGGGACAGCTAATTGAAACATATTGAAACCACGAATCAGGTCTATCAAGATCCGCATATTAATGGTGGTCAAAGCGCCCCATTGTTGCTGGTTAACACGCCTGTTGCTGGTACTGAAATCCCCTGGACCGTTGAAAAACGTGTGTCACACGGGCCTCCGGGAAGTGGCTTCAGGCCTCGCTTCTGGCCTCCAGTGCGGTGGCAAAAAGCGCCAACAGCGCCCACATCTTGAGATGAAGACCTTTCATTCCTTAGCGATTTCTTTAATGCAAAAGATGTTTATCAAATATTATCTGATACTTCTGATATTCACTGGTGGGTGGTTGACCTACCCGTCTGAAAAATATATGAGTTCGTCACTTGGGATCATTATTATTCATTCTTCCCAATATATGGTTTAAATCAAATTCATGTTCCAAACCACCAAACAGATATCACAGTCTCTAATTACGGTAGCATGGCGTATTGTTCCGGTGGGGTCCGCAGGCCTGGCCGTTCTCGACCTGATAGCATGGGCATGGGCCATGGGTGGCATCATCGTTCCATAGGTTTGCCATGGCTTGCCTGTAGGGAAAACTAGCCTCTGGTTATGTCAAAATAGCTATTGAAAATGGCCAGTTATAGTGGATTTTCCCATTCAAGATGGTGATTTTATGTGATTTTCCATAGTTATGTTAGTTTACCAGAGGGGAAGGATTCCTCCACCAACTTGGCAAAATCTGTGACCCATCCCCAATCTGTCAAGATTCCACCGGAATTTCTAGCAGCATGACAGCACTGGTTTGCAGCACTACCCCAATGGTACAGCATTTTACAGTTTCGTATTTTGAGCTTACAATCTGTTGCCGTCTTTGCCGACAATCCGGCTGTAATCATTGCAATCCGGTAGAATAAAAAACAGCTGGGTTGTAGCCAGAAAAAGAAAGTCCAGGTGACAGGCTTTGATACCAACACATAATCATGCTCATATCTCCATCAAAAAGACATGCGCCTGTCACATGGCAAGGTCATGATTCAATGGCAAAATCATGGTCGAAACTTCGATACCACATTGGATCAAACTGGATGGTTTCACTAAACATGGGCATAGTTTCATTGGATTGATTTAAGGGAAAATCTACAGGAAACCATGGTTTTTACCATCAAATATAGGGCTTTCCTGAAAATGTTCCCATCATCCAATTCTATGATAGTTGCATAGCTTAGCGCTCTTCGCCCATGTTTTCTCCGTAGCTTAGCCATCTTTAAGCCATCTCCTCCAGCTGTGGCCGGCCACATCCGCAGTTGGAGTCGATTTGACGGGGTCCGTTCACCTCAGGTGCCAGAAACAAAACCCACCATTTGAGGATGACATTTACAATAACTAGCCACACAAAATGGTAAAAAGATGGCAATATTTTGGAGATATACCATCTATTCTTGGGTTTTATCGCAATAAACAGACCAACTTAGCGACATTATGTGTTCTGAAATGTTCCTAACCATAGACGACCAACAGTTGGGCTGAACTATTGGATGTTGCTGAGATCAAACGTGTGAGGTCGCGACATATTTTATCCAGAGTTTTCCCAGGTGGTTGCTTATATCCCATGACGGATCCATGGTGCTGCTATATATGGTAACATGGATCCCATCAATATACCCCCTTTATGTGAGCATATATATGCCAGCACCATGGATCCGTCATGGGATTCATACATCAACCCCCGTGAAATTCCGTTGAAACCTTGGTAAAACTCCATGAAATCCCAAGAAGTTCATCCAACTCCGCGTTGATCCATTGAATCCCATGATAAATCGCATGAAATCGCCATGAAATCCCAATAAAAAGCCGTAGAAATCCCGCTTTCAACGATACTTTGTCTTCCGGTGTTCCCAAGGTCCTCCGCCGGTTCGGCCAAGGCGCGTAAGCGTGTCGCGAAGACTTCTTTGGCCGCTTCACCTGTCGCATGGTGAATCTTAGCTGTCAAACAATCATGCTAAAGATGACAAAGATACTAATTTTCAACAGCCAAATTGTGGACCAACAAATCCTTCACCAAAATTAGTCCAACATATTTTTTTTTTTAAAGCTGAGGTTAGGACGAATTTTACCATTGATAGCAAAAGATTGGAAAGTACTACAGTTTACTAAAGTATCTAACCAAGGTTGACCCAGGCATGGTCATTCTGTGGATAAATTATATAATCTCGTTCATAATCCCATTTAGATTTAGATTATGTCTTAGCCATTCATCAACCATGAACAATCTGGCTGATTTTTTTCAGAATTCACTGATGGGTTTCATAGGACTTTTCATGGATAATCATGGATACAATTCCTACAACTTATATATATATATATACTATTCATGATTTATGATTTATACTATGCACAATTTATCATGGAGGGATACAACCGAATGGATGTAGGGATACTAATTTGTGGATATTATGATATATATTATATTATATGATTATGATACGATATGACTGTGACTGATATGATAAAACGGTTATATATAAACAAAGTATATATTAACAAGTGCCTAGACCCTTTATTTGTACCCAAAAAACGGATAGTTCCAATTCATTCATATTGGGGACTAGAAACCGCATGTTCCGAGGTACTTGGAGGTCCTAGGTGGATGTAATATAGCACATGCTAAAACACATTAAGATACACAAAAAAGTGAATAAATCTGGGCAACTACAAAAAAAACACACCCAGCTTCAGTGCACCAAAGCATACCCAACATTCCCCAACTGTCAGCGTAACCAAGTTACTAGGCGTGGAAGGGCCATGTCCTGCGCTAAACTCGATGGCTGAGTTGCTTCATTATCTTCATTTCCCCTCAACATAGCCATGGTTTCACCATGGCTACTTCGATGATTTACCATGATTTACCTGGTACCTATGTAAACATGGTGATTTTTTCAATCGCCATAGCTGCCATAGCGAAAAATGACCAGAGAAATGACCAGATGCTACGAATCTCCACGTGATTTCCCTGACATTCAGAGGGTCATCACCCTCTGGGCTCCTCCGTTTTCTCGTCCCATGGGTTTCACCCTGTCGCAAGGGCAGACTTGCTGGGCACTGTGCCCGTGCAGTATATGTTTTTTCCCAGGAACTCCTGAGAAAATGTGCTTGAAAGATGCTGGAATGGTGAGGATTTCATTAAAAAAAAAACTCATGTACCTTGATGAATAGCTTGATGAAGGGTGTCTTTCCAAGCTTAGAAACATCGTGAACAATTGCCATCAGCGGCACATTGAAGCGGAGAAAGTCATACAACGTATACGTAATCTGTATCGACTCAATAGGTCAAAATCAATCAATAAACGATGCTTTGCCACTCCAATAGACGAGAGATTTTAGTGACTTTTCTGGGCTTTGGCAACTTTGGCTCCTCAAGTCCTCGAGTTGTCTATTATAAGTCCTTATGTCTCCCATTTCTGTCGTTATACAAGGTGGTGCCCCATAGTTGGCAGTGAAGTTGGTTGATGCTGGTTTATAACTCCAATCTCTAGAAATTGTGGTAGACACTGCGGATTATAAACCAAGTATAACTGGGGGCATCACCGAGCGCAGATCTTTGATTTCCCACAGTTTCGCATTCCGTGGCCTTGGAGTTTTGCGCTGCTCCGGTGTCCTTGGCGACTGGACATGGACTTGTTCTCTGTTGACTAGTCAGTTAACATTGCAATAGTGAGCAATAGTGCATGTAGGAACTGTTCAACATAGACTTGTTCTACATTGACATTGCAACTTATCACTGGACTTGTTCTACAGACCCATCATATCTATATCCAGGATGCACAAAACACTCACTGTTACTGGGAGCCCCTGCTCTGGGGTGAAACCTGATGGACGTTTCAAGGTGAGTTGGAGAAAAAAAACGGGGCACAACGTTGGTTGTGCCACAGCAAGATGCGAAGCTCAAAGCGATGCAAACTGTTTCTGGTGAATTGGCTCTGACATGCTAGTCAAAGAAGTAAACATATGTAAACATGAAACAAAAATACCATTGGTACCATCAATTACATTCAATTACCACATGTCATGCGATGGACATATCATGTATTGAAAACACCCATTTTCTCAAAAATCGCATCAATCATCGCATGCCTACCGAAACAAACGGTTTGTCGTTTTAGGCCCGACCCACGAAATCTGAGGCCCCTAGCAGCTGCCGGCCGCGGCCCATGGGCCGGCAAAGCGCGGACCTGGAGATTTCCCCAGTTGGTAAAAGTCCAAAAAATTGAAAGGCGATGTATCCCTAACGTACCTAAAATTAATACCCATTAGGGATACATACCCTGTTGGTAATATACTAACATTTTAATTTACTACTGTAACATTTTACTATTAATGGTCTTTCTATGTGTGGACTATTTACTAACAGTTACCCCAAAAAAATCCCAAGGGCCCATGGGTATGAATTATCGAATCATTCGCACAGAATGGGCCCGTGTTTTCTAGAGATTTCCAGTCTTTTCTTTGCGAAGCATTGGGTGACAGTACTTTGGGAATGCATTCCAGTTGGGAAGTGGAGAAAAAAAAACGTATTGCAGGGGTATCTCTCCTGTATACCTAGATGAGATCTTCCGACTATCAAAAGTGTATGCCTTTTCCCAAAATGGCACAAATCTATGCCATTTTCTCGGTCATCTGATTTCTTTGACTAAACAATGCCTGTGGTGCCAAAAAAAACATGTGTTGCGAAAGTACAATGCAACCAAGGCCGGAAAAACAAGTCGCCTTTGGTGGGGAAATGTCGCCTATTCGAAATGCTCTTCTTGAGTTTTTCCAAACAGAAAAATCACTGCAAAACGTTGCAAAATCATGAAACATGCCTGACGTTGGGCAAAATCGCCGTTCGAACAAAAAAGGCACATTCGCCCCCAAAAGACAGAACAAAATAATAAACAATCATGAACATGTAGATATAGGTGGGTTCGAATATGGTTATTGCCCACGTAATTAATTGGTATAAATTGGGATATATTGGGATGCATATCCAAGTAACAATATATCATCCCATTTGGAAAACACTCTAGAGGAAAAGAACGTCAGTCAAAACCGCATACTTCAGCCTACCTTTTCTAATTATCAGAAAATATGTACATACAGTATTATAGCCCCATGAAATGAAATGGTCACAATCTAGTAAAAATCGTCACTCTACCATTTTGATCCATTTTGGATTTCCTGCGTTTTCGATGTTTTCAGGATTCCTCCCAAGCACTTCCGCGCAAATCATCGCATTCCCTTCCCAGAATTCTCATGGCAATGATGCACCTCCGCACCCCCACACCCCCTCAAACACATCAGCGTGCAAATCCCCAATGCTCCATCGTGCTGGACTATTTCCCCCACAATACAGCGCCTTTTTTTGTGGATAAATATTTCATAGATGGAGCATATGTGAATAATCCATCCTTCTGTCGGAGAGGGTTGGATGTATTTGGCCTAGTTGTATTGAAGTATCACTTTGTCTCAAAAATCGGGTAGCCAAAAATCCCATGAAATCATTATATTTCCGAATCAAATTGCAATTTTGAAGTTTCCACAGGTTTTCCGGTTTTCCCTTCAAAAACTCTTGCTCAAATCCACTAACTGCCACCCCACGTGGCGTCTCAGCGCCCTACTCAACGGCGAGGACGAAAAAAGCGCTTCCACGTCGCTCTGCCGTTGCGCCAGGGATGCAGCCTGAGGCCCCCCTAAGCTTGAAAAGTGGAGAGAATATGGGCATCCGCAAGAACCCCTTGCCTAAATATATCAAATGATTTGGGGGGATTGATGATTAGGGATGATCTGTGCAAGTTCTGACCGTAGGTATCATGAGACCAAGGGCGAAATGTTTTCCACTCCATTGCGGGGCAGAAAAGCAAGCAGCTTTCCGCACCCTAAATCTCAGTGTGAAGGTGTGAAGCATCCCCTTCATCTTCTGTATGCCAAAATGAAAGATAAAACAATACAAAACAAATCTCATCACTTTGCTAGGCACATGCCACATGCGTGCCACTTTCATCCTCCAAGTGTTTCCCAACTATTTGTTCCCAAAAGGACAAATAGAACGTGTCTGCAATGACCTGCCCCTACTTACATGATCCCTGACAAATTGATGTGACTAGTACATTTGGAAAAAAAAGATAAAAAAACAAAGAAAATCATCTGATCCCACCTATTCAATGGATGGGTTTAAGGGAACATTTACAGGAAAACCCCATAACCTTAACGGGAAAATCTATGGTTTCCGGTTCAGATTTTCCATTATTTTCCCTTAAACCAAGCCATTCACGTCACTGAGATCCCCAAACCGCTGCGTAACGTGCTGCCAATTTGGCTGCGACGCTATCATCATCCTTCGGAGAACCACGGATGTTGTCAACGTTGAAGGTTTTAAGGATTCCGTTGAACATTACAAGCGCACAAATAGACAAGGTCACACCCATATGCAACCCATGGTGCTGGCATATTTACCTACATAACTGGGTCATTGATTAGGGGTAAATGTTCGTAAATATTCCAGCACCATGGAGCATCTGGGACATCACTACTTTTGGTAAACTTTAGTAGTGCGTCTGGAAAAAAGGGTCGTTGTTGATCCATCTGCCCGAATGAGAATCTACACTCTGTCCTAGCACACGATATCATCTCTCATCATAATCAAATGTAATATACTATGATCTCATAATCTTATGATATGTTGAAAACCAAATATAATTATACCTATAATATTACATAACTACATGAGCTTATATATATATATTCAAATGATACATCAGTTGCAAATGCTCTAAATGAACATTTCAGATATGGCTTCTTTCGCGTTGTCTCCGCCAGGAAGGTCCGTTTTCCGCCGTCGTCCGTTCTCGTTCCACGCAGCCGTGAATCAAAACACCAGCGGATGTCATGACCTGGTGGACATTGGTACCCTCTGGTAAACATACAAAAAACTATGGTAAATCACCATTTTTAATGGGAAAACCCACTATAAATAGCAATTTTCAATAGCTATGTTAAATTACCAGAGGGTAGATCTGGTGGACATATTTCAACATGATCTGGCTGAAAATTGGTAGATCATTTTTGTAGATTCAACATGATCATTGGCAATTTTCAGACTGGCTGTGAAGGGATTTCATGGTTACAGTAAGTGGGATATTAGTATAGATGTAATTGGGATGCGGAGCCAACACCAGGAGATATGGGTTTAGCACGGTTTAACTAAAAATGGGGTATACCTCCAAGTAGCCACTTTAAATTAACCTATTTAAAACAACACTATTAAATTTCCGGGGTTGCATGCTTTCAGACAAACCCATAAGCCCTATAAGCCCTAAAGATCCCCAAAAAAATCAAAACAATCATATTAGATCTGCCTATTCTATGCTATTCTGGTGGCTGGGCCACCTCTTCGATATAAAAATCTAAAATCATCCCATGTCTGCAGTGCCATGGTGAGATTGGCCGCACCCGAATCATCCAAGGAACGTTGAGGGAATCCACCCCTTCAGCCATTCGGACCTGGTGAAGCAGCGGAAAAAAAAACCATCCACCAGGGCCATAAGGTCTTTGGAGAAAAAAAACTAAACGATAATCAATGGCATTTGGGAAGCGTAATGTAGCAGTGGTTCAAGATGTGCACAGCCAAGAGGCATATCATGCTATTCGCGATTTTCACAAATTCTTGAAGAGAAACAATCGAGAATAACAATATATTTTGATGCACAATTTATGCACAGTTTCAGACCTGACCGTGGACAAACCGTGGAACGACCTATCCAGGGCGTGGAAAGACCTATCCAGAGCGTGGAACGACCTACCTAGGGCGTGGAACGGCCTACCCAGAGCGTAGACAGGCGTACCAGAGTTGTCATTTTTTTCCCTGCTACAGCAAAATTTGGGATCCCGCCCCCCAAAAAAGTGCAACAATCTGGATACTATTGATGGCACAAGAATTCAAAAACATACAGTTTTGAGGCTATTTATTATATCCTTGGTCCTTGTTCAGGTCTTTTGTTGTGTATTGAGGTTTTAGGCAGCGACCTATACCCGTTAGAACTTGTGACTGTTGGGGTATACGGTATAAATATATATATATATATGTATATATATTTGTTTTTCATAGTTATATATATATATATATATGTATATATATATATTAATATATATATATATACATAGTCTGTCTTGATGCCGCATCAGCTTTCCGCCCTTTGTGACCTCACTCTCTCTCTCTCCAAGTCCGCATGGCGACCTCCAATACCCTCCCGTAAAGTACCATGCTTAAGTGGAAAACCCACCGTTTCTAGATGATTCTCACCGCTGGAAACCAAAGGAAACCATAGGTTGTTACACGTGTTCCACATTTTTTTCAGATTTTCATAGGGTTTTCACAAGTTTTCCACATCTTTTTCAGGTCTTCATTAGGTTTTTCACAGGTCTTCATTAGGTTTTTCACAGGTTTTCCACAGGTTTTTGATCCGTTTTCCCCCAGGGTACACTTCAAAGTCCAACGACATGGCCGCCTTCAAACGCCCTTGGCACACGGCGCGCACTTCGCGGCGCACGCCATGGTGCTCCGAACCCAAAACCAAGGCCCAGCGAAGAGGAAGCTGTGGCACCTGGTGGCGGAATTCAGTTCGGAAAGTCATCAGATGTCATCAGAAAATCATATGCCACGTATGCCATGTATGCCATGTATGCCTTAGCTATGTTAGCTAAGCAAATGATAAATAGATGATAAATCTCAACTTCTGTCATATCCCAGTTTTTGGAGTGGGATATGTACGTTTAATCCATTTCCAGCTGGGATATAACATGATATAACCCCAAGTTGTAGTATAGGTATTTGTTTTTCTCCATAGTGCATGTTAATCCATGGTATTTGTTAGCATAGTGATACGTAGTTTTACCCATTGTAAAACAGCATGATGAGTTATTCTTATTTTTTGGACGTGTTTATTAATATCACTATATTTGCTGACTATCTCTGTAGGTAATCATCCCTCCCAAGTCGCGGGGGCCTGCCCTCTAGTAAACATACAAAAAGCTATTGAACATGGCCATAGAAATAGTTGATTTACCCATGAATAGCATGGTGATTTTCCATAGTTAATTTAAATTTCCAGAGGGTAACTATCACAAACTCAATCGCCACCCATCCTATCGACCGTTTGTAGCCAGAAATCTTACAGCCATTGGCATGCCACTTTTGATACTTGGTCTTACAGGAAGATAGGTGGTCATTACTCCCGAAAGACATTCCCCAATTAGTGGATTTCCCAACAAATACACTATCGTCTTCAACAAATTCAGGTATATGATGTATTCCATTATATCCCATTAATCACCATGTTTGATGGTTAAACCCCATGAATAGACTATTTCTAGCCACTTTATAGCCTTTTTGATCGTTTTTGTAGCCATTTTCATGCCATGTTCAGCACCACGGGGTGCGCCTCATCTAAGAACTTGGCCTCTTGCACGATGGCTGCCATGGTCAGCACTCCGGAATCGTTGAGCTCTTGGAGCATTGCCACCTCACTGGGGGAGGCTTTCATGTGACCTGGCCATCATGTATCAAAACATGTGTATGTATATATATATATATGCACAGTTATTTTTTATTTATTTTTTAATATGCACTAAACACATATATACATATACTTCATACGTACATATTATATATTTGTGTGCATATGTAATATGTATATATATATATATATTGCATATTGTATAAAGTCTTCTTTGTGTTATATATAATATGTATGTGACTGTATGTATATATGTACATGCATGATATGTATGTATATCAGGCACATCTAATTTTAATCATTCATATGCCAATGAATAGGATGCTCACCTACCAACATCTACCAACGTATTTCACTATATTTTCACTATATAATATGCAATTATGTGTTGTGTTTTTGCTTCTTTGCCATGCCCAACTGCGTATGACAACAAACTCACACCCCAACCGCCCCAACCATCATTTTTTCTCAATGGTGACCTTTGCCTGGGCCTCTTTCACTCGGGGATTCGCATCTGGTTGGATCGCAATCAGCATGCCCAAGCTGCATAGGTTCGTGTCCACTGAGTAAAACTGAATTACACTGAATCTGATGTTGTCACTTCAAGTAATCATGTTATTTCATGTTCATATTTCGAATTTGTTCGAATAATTATGAGCCAAACCATGGTAAACCACCACTTAAACATCCCTCCAGTGGACCTTCCGCCTAGGTACCAAATCACCTTGGATCAAGGGGACGTGGAAGACATGGCCTGCGGAGACTCTGATGGATCGTGGCGACAAGGCATCACAGCAATCCGAGGACAGAAGAATCGCCGTGGCGCCAAAGGCAGCAGCCACCTTCCTTGTGATGTGGCATCAAGTCAAAAAAAAAATGATATGCAGAGTCTAAGTCTATTCAATTTTAAGGGCTGTCGAATTGGGTTTGTTCTAGGATGTTTGCATCTTGAAAAAAAATAGGGATGTCCAAAGATGAGTCAACGCAAAAGAAATACCTGTTATGTGTAAATAGTATATACATATATATATATTATATTTTATTTAGGTACATATTAAATAGATCTCTCTCATATTATATATATACATATGTCCAATGCCACTATATTATATTCCATTATTACCAGGACCATTCTTTCTCAAACATGCTCTGCGCACATACAAGAATCAATGTGCACATATCGTGCATATCGTGCTACGTATCGGTACATATGTATATGCGCCGCCCGGAAGCGAAAAAAACAACTATTATCTAAATATAGATGTGAAGTATATTACCATCTGGTTGTTTAACATAGCCATGGAAAATCTCAATTTTTAATAGGTAAACCATCTATAAATGGGCCATCTATACCATGGCTATGTTAAATAACCAGAGGGTACAGTAGTACGGTACTACTGGAACCGATGGAACTTGAATGTGGGGTCTGTCCGAGGTGGCACAAAGGCTCCAGCAAAATGATGTGTATGCTTACTGGTTGGTGGTTTCAACCCCTCTGAAAAATATGAGTTCGTCAGTTGGAATTACTATTCCCAATATATGGAAACATATGAACAAATAAAAAATGTTCCAAACCACCAATCAGTTTATATGTTTCAAGTAGCCAGACTCATCACTCCGTAAACCAAACTATCAGCCAGGGACCTATATATGTTTCACTCCGGAACTGATAAATTCATTTCAGGATGTTTCAGGTACAGACCATACCCGCCCTGTTGAGAATGAACATGTGCAACCTGCAGACGGCCGAAGTTTAGATCATGATTCTCCTGTTGGATATGGCCGGTGGTGCTACCCAGGCATCCACCTAAATCTGCAACCAGCAAATCATCTGAAAGTTCAAATGCTACCGAAACCTGTCAAATGGCATGCACTCTCACAGAATTCCACCAAACAAATCCATGTTTTACCCTCTGGGTAACTAACAGTTTGCGAAGTGGAACAAAAACACCATTCAACTATTTCTATGGGCCATTTTCAATAGCAAACTGTTAACGTTTACCAGAGGGTATCATGGCTGGAGAATTTTGAGAAATCATCTTCACCGCCATCCAACTCGTTCATGGAATTCCCAGGACAGTCTCTGGGTTAGTCCTCCCCTTATGAGTGGATTGCATACAGCGGTGAGTGACTACCCAATTATATAAACTCATCTTAAATTGCTGCGCTTAACCCCATCAAAATCATCAAACTAGGTCAATCATAATCATTTTTTTGAATAAATATGCAATTCATGTCAACCCCGGATTAATAAACCATGGTTTATTAGGGGGTACCCTCCAACTAGTGACAATATGGTACATAAATGGTACCCTCCCAATTAAACAGCCTAGGGTTTATTAATCCAGGGTTGACATTATAGGTAACATCAGGTAACGATGTTAATTCATGACCAAATCTGACCTGCCGTCCTCCCACCATGTCCAACCGTAGTCCCCTTCACCGCCATCTGGCCACACAATGGTCCCCACATTGGAGGCATCCGTGAGCCCATCCAGCGCCACCAGCCGCAGCGATGGGGTCACTTTGTTCACCAGTCGCGCCAGATCCACCCGATCCATGGGGCGACGGGCCAAGGCAAACGCCAAGGTCTTGGACTTGGCCAAGGGCACAGAAATGCCGGTGACGGCCTCGCGTTTTTTGCTTTGTTGCCAATGGTGGGGATGAAGATGGATGAAGCTTAGGGTATAGGGATGAAGTTGGACAACAGAGTCCTTGTTTATCAGAAGTTTGGTTTTGGTGGTTAGTTCTGGGGTCCAAACAGTTGAATATGTTGAATTGCGGACTGTGGTTCCAAAACATCGAACCAAATGTGGCACACCTGGAGTGGAGCAGTGCTGCTAAAAATCCCCGATTGGTCTCCCAACCCTTTGGCAAAAAACAAACACTCCGGCATCTATTTTGGTCCGTTTACAATGCCACAAGTATACTGCTCAATTGAGATAATAATCTCATAGATTCAAATAACAAAAAAACACTTATAGCAGCCCACCAAAAATTATAGAAAAGTCAAATCCCTGTCAACTAGTTAATTACAAGTTTTCCCACATGCTTTATTTGGATTTTTATGAGATTTTACTATAACTAAGGTCCCATCAATGGGCAAATTACTAAGGCCCAAGGGTGCCACTCGGCAGCCTCCATCATGGCTAGCTCACAGACCAGCAGCCGCGGTTTCTGCGGCTTCCCTTCGAGCAACTCCAGCAGTTCTGGGAGCCTTGGGTGCAGTGGTTTGAAGGGAAAAATCTTGGGAAATGGCGAGGAAATGATTGGGACATATATCTAAAAAACATTGGAAAAATTATGGTAATTATATTGTCATATATTTTCTAGGGAAAAAATATTGGGAAATGACTACTGACTACAGGAAAACCCTTGAAACCAGAGATTTTTATGGTTATGAAATGGGGGAAACAAATCCATAAATGTGGTGACTTCACTGACTTATAACTGGTAAAGAGCCATAACTACAGGAGATGTTTCCCTGTTCATGTTGAACAAAATGCTCAAAGTCATGTGCAAGCCAGATTCGTCTCATGAGATCCTAGCTCAAAACCATGAACTCCTTCAACGTTCGCTTGTGGATCCTCGCTTGAAATAACCCATTGAATGGGGCAATTGAATCACCTCAGGAACCCAACCGCATCTCTATTCTGCACTGCATTTTATGCGAGATCATTTGAGATCCCACTGGCGTCAACAAAAATCAATGGCCCAAAGCTGCCGGGTTGGTGCATGGAACTCTGGTTGGTGGTTGACCTACCTCTGAAAAATATGGAAAGTCAATGGGAAGGATGGCATCCCATATATTATGGAAAAAAAATTGTTCCAAACCACCAACCAGATTATTAACCATTATTAATTAACATTTATTAACCATTTTATAACCATTATATAACCATCATTAATCATTAGGAATTAATGTGACTAACCCAGAATTGGTTGAAGACACAATTTGCAGGAAACCAATCCATTGAGCAGTCACAAGAGTCGCAAGGATCTGCTGGGCACAATACGACCCGCCTCAACTCGCCTTGTAATAAACTCTTGGAGCTCAGTTTGGTGTACTTGGCCCAGCAAAATGGATATGTTCAATGGGAACATGTGTTTTTCCCTCAACCAGTTGTTGCTGTTTTCTTTTCCAGTTTTTTTCCAGATACCAAAGCCCACTTCGAAATCTGCCTAGGACCCCAGCTGCTACCCGGCTGACATAGGGCCCAAGCAGCATGTGTCTTTGCAGCAGCACTTCGTTACAGGTGAAGCGATCACTGGTCAGCAGCATCTGGATGGCCTGGGAATGTTAGCTGAATATGTAAAAATTGCTGGCTAAACTCATGCAACTATGTGTAGAATATGTACATGTATAACATGCAAATATACATGCAAATGCACATGCATCTGCATATTTATATACATATATATATATATGGATCAAAGTGACCATGACAGGGTCTGCCCGATCAATAGATATCAATAGTATATAGAGGAAAGGAACAACACATGATGCTTATTCGCCTCATGTCATTTATGTCATTATTGCCGTGGCAAACACAAAAATCAAGCGCACCAGCATGTTTAACCAAAGAAAAAGTAAGGGTCAACTCTAAAGGGCTTGCAGTCATCAATATCACATTGGATCAAACAAGTACAAACATGATTAACTCCTGTCTTGGCTGACAAAAACGCCAATCATCAACCACAAAACAAATTGTCATTGGGGATCATCATCCCCCGACTTGGCAATTTGAGTTCGATGATTTTCCAAATGTTTGTGAAACAGCCAACGTTCACTCTGGTAAAGCTTTGAATATAGATGAATATATACATACATACAATAGTAGAATTGGATGTATCCCATTGAAACACCATTAAACCCCATTGAAACATCATTCAACCCTTAAACCAAAATTCAACCCAATGTTTCGCCACACTTTTGACATGGAATCCCATCATTCCCCCATCATTCCGCCTCAAGGCCCTCCACAAGCAGCTGATCTGCAAACTTGCGATGCTTCAGGGAGCGGAAACCTGCGACGATTTCTGACCCCAGTGTACCTTTGGTGACCCCTACCATCAATGATCTAAGCCCAAGCCATAAGGGGTGAACGAGCCAATCATGAGGGATACCCTCTGGTAATTTAACAGTTTGCGAACTGGAAAATGGCCCAGTCGAAATAGTTGATTTACCCAGCTATAAAATGGTGGATCTTTCCATAGTTATGTTAGTTTACCAGAGGGTAAACCTCCATGTTCCTATCGTTTTCCTATGATTTTCGCATTTTCCTATGGTTTTCCTATGGTTTTAACAAGGCTGTAACAAGCCATTGGATGATTGGTGGCTGTGCGTAGCATTGAATCATCCCCCAACATCCAACAAGAACAAATTGTGAAATCATAAGCAAAAATAATGATAGTCATCATTGTCATCATAACAAATAATAATGATATAATAGTATAATAGCAATAATATATATATATAGAGAAATATTTTTAAAAAAAATAAAAAGAACCTATATATATATATTAATATTATTATTATTATTATTTTATGTATTCTGACATTGGACATTGCATGTTTGGATGTTCCACCTTTCCACGATGTTCCACGTCTAACCTTGTGTTTCTTTGGCTTCAGCTTGGTGCTGTGCTTCCCTGCTAATGAATCAAAAACCTCAGTGTACCAGTGTACCATGGTGGGCCCCTAGCACTTCTACTCTGTGATACCCATTTGGGGGGTTCCGAACATGGGGATAATTACCCCAAAATGTATTTTTTCCGCCTTTGACTTTAGTGCGACAGCGGTAGTGACAACCAGTTACGCGTGAAATCCCCACACTACCCCCAATAGCTGGATGGTTTACAATGGAACATCCTCTTGACATAGATAATTTGAGGTACCCCCATTTTAGGAAACATCGATTTGTATACCTTGCGATTGAAAAGCAGTAGGCCACCCAGTCCAAGGATAGCCTCCTGCAAACTACTGTTGATCGTAGCACAGTTCCATGTGGTTTCCCACCATGAAAGTAGATCACTCTCCGTTGCCAGGTTTCCCGGCCCATAGGGCGGGAACCACATCTACCCTCCAGCAAACTAACATGGAAAATCACCATTGTTCATGGGCAAATCAATCATAAATGGTCATATTCAATAGCTATTTTGACATCACCAGAGGGTAAACCTCCATTTTCCTATGGTTTTCCCATGGTTTTCCTATGGTTTAACGTTTCGCCCAGGGTATCTGCCACCTTCAAGTTGCGCATTGTGCGCGTCAGCAGCAGCCATGGAGCCATGAGCCACGGCGACGAAAAGCGGTGGCTTCGGAGATGGGGCCAGTGGATGGTTCCATAAATCCGTTATAAATGGAGGTTTTAATGGGAAAACCATGGGAAAACCATAGGAAAATGGCAAAATCATAGGAAAACGATAGGAAAACCATAGGAAAATGGGAAAATCATAGGAAAACGATAGGAAAATGGAGGTTTACCCTCTGGTAAACATACAAAAAACTATGGAAAGATCCACCATTTTATAGCTGGGAAAATCCACTATTTCGACTGGGCCATTTTCAATAGCTACGTTCAATTACCAGAGGGTATGAACAGTGCAAATGCAACCCCTGGTTTGCAATTCAAAGTGCTATTCAAATATATCATAATTTATGTATTGAACTGAACATCCCTTAACTGGGCATCAATCCCACCTGATATGACTGGCCATTGTTGCTTCAAACTTCGTCATGAAATTTGTGTAGCTTCAAATAGCTTCAATCATTTTTGTGGGCCATTGCCAAATCTCCTGCTAGAAAATCATGACGGCGCGGCTGAAGTTCTGTTGCGAACTGATTTGGGATCGTCTTTGTCGGTTTAGCAAACGTTACCCATCGGGTACTATCTGTCGCTATTACCCTCTTCAGTTTGTGAAATTCTTCACCTATACTGGTGCTAAACGCAGGGAGTGAGGAATGATCCACTGGCTAACTATCAATAATCATCCCAGCAACCCCCAGCAACCCCCAGCAACCCCCAGCAAGCCATCCATTCCCTACGTAAAACGCACCAGTAAGGTGTGATATGAACATCGCTGTTCAACCAGGTCAGCTGGAGCGGGACCCCTGGTGATTCACAACAGTTTGCTATGGAGATGTGGTCTTCACCCATGGTCAACCTGCAGGAAAATGATCTACTAACACAGATGGGTGAAAACAACCACATTAACTATAGTTACACTGGAGGGTAGCAGTTATATCAGTTATGGCATGTTGAGTTGTACTCACTTAGATTCACCTGGTTGCTTCGATTTTGGGGCTTCAACCAGCCTTTTCAACCAGGGTGAACCCTCCGCATCCACCGGCCACAAGCCATGCGTTCGCGTCCTTCATCCATGGCAATGGACGGCCTGGGGCAACAGAAAGGCCATCACATACAACAGAATTGCGTAGAATTGCGATATACCACCCAGCAAAAGATATACAACTTAGATTTATAACGATTTATAAACTTACTATATGGTTTTCCACAGGGTGTCATAGTTACTCGTCGATCTGTTGGGGGCTGCTATCAATAGCGCAAAGCCGCGCTCAGCAGCTTAATGAAACAAATTCCCCTGTCTTGCAACGATCACTGCAAATACTAAAGACCATTTAGATCCATTTATGATACCGTTTGGTTATTTAACGTAGCTATGGAAAATCACCATTTTGGATAGGCAAATCATCATAAATCCTCTATGGACAATTTTCCATAGCTATGTTAAATAGCCAGAGGGTAATTATGGATATTCAAATTTATCTGGGTAAATTATAATAATTCACTAACCTGAATTAAAGCCATTTTGGGATGATTCCCCTTACTAGCCATGATTCCAGGGCTCGGTCGCAGTGAGGTCGTTATAATTTACCCAGATTTATGGATATGGGATAGAGATAGAGACATCCATTTATGGGTACTGTATACTTCTGATTTACGGATCACAATGAAGAGACCCTTCAATACAGCTTGTTCCAGTGAAGCTGAGCCATGCTGAGCCGCCCATCCAAACAAATATGAGGACGCCATATTTGGCACCCCGCACCTACAGGATGAATATATATATATATATATAATTAATATAATATTCCTATGGTAATCCCAGCCTTCAATACTGCCAAAAAATGGTTTGAATTTAAGTATTGTTCATTTCAGTCCCGCAGGTATGCCCAGCGTCTTCCTCGGGGCTAAGGAGTCAACAAAATGGTCATAATGATAGGGGTTATACTCTAACTTGTGGGAGGCTATAGCATGATATACTCTCCCCATCCCTCCCCCAAATTAACATAGATCCTGCCAAATAGGAGCTTGGAAGATAACTTTTCACTGAAAATGGTCGGAATTGATCAAGGTCGATGTGAATTTACTAAGGTGTAACCATCATCTTTCCATTGTGTTCAGCCCAGCCTTTGACTGTGGATGTTTTGCCACGCCGGTAGGAAATCCCGCCGTGCCGATCCATGGCACAGCGGCACAGCGGTTGGAAATCCCGCGGGATGGACGGCGAATGATCAAGTTTACATACTTGGCATGTGGTTCTGTGATTACCTAAATTTAGGTTCTGTGATGTAGCCTGTACATTTTGTTGGCATCATTCCACGGATTTTGTCTTCACATCCGCAGTGTGCTTGGAAGAGGTTTGGGTTTTCATTGTCATGGAAATTTGGAAAGCAAGAAATATCATCCATTGAATCCATCTTTTCCATCTTTTTCCATTTTTTCCCTACGAAAAAATTGCCACGACTCTTGGGTCAACACCAAGCTCCATGATATCAGCCACCAAGCTACAGCTGGCTCGGCTGGTGGTCCCCAGATCCCAGCGCTGGAATGTGGATCTAGAAACATGGGCCGAAAAATCAGGGCTATTTCACATTAGGGAGATGGAGATGGAATTATCGTATATAATTATGTATATAATCATATGATATTATATAATACAATATCCTGTTTATCATATTGTTACAATATTATCATATTATTACAATATTACAATATTATTATCATATATGTGCAGGCGTATTCTGGCGTCGAGGACAACTGCTGAACTTATACTGGCCTTTCAACTTTGGAATGCAATGGAAGGTGGCTTGGTAGATCATCTACATCTCGACGTTGCCAAGGTGCTTGCGCCACCAAACATCATCAAGTAATCACCCATATGCAACCCATGGTGCTGGTATATTTTACCTACATAACTGGGTGATTTTGTTCGGGCAAATGTTGGTAAATATTCCAACACCATGGAGCATCTGGGTTATGAAATTTTCCTGGTAACTTGGTACTCTATGAAGTCCTGTTCTTTCGCGTGGTCAAAACGGCGAAATTGGCAAAGAATGTGTCCTGGATCTTTCTGAACGTCGGCTGATGCCGGAGATTTACCCATGTCAGGAATCAAATCCGGGTTTCCATAAATTATGGAGATACCCCAACATAGTTTGTTTATAATGGACAATCCTATTAATTAACATGGATGATTTGGGGGTACCCTCATGACTTGGGACACCTCCAAATCCTTTTTGTGAAAGAAACATGAGCCACGCTACACACGAGCCTTTAGCCGTGCTGTCAGGCTATGTCAAAGAACCGCTGCCCACCACTTCCTTCCCAGCGTTTCTCGGCGGAGAAACGCGCCCAATTATAATATGTTCTTTTATGTTCTTTTAATTGTCCGCACTCAGGTTGATGTATGATTATGTATGCTCATGTTGGCTACCATCACTACATATCATCATCAGTATTGTTATCATTGACTGCTATCATTTTTTGTAATGGCCCAGAGGACCACATGGGGTGTAGCAACTCTCACACCCGAGTCCAGTGACCCTCAAACCCGCCAGTAGTGATTCTGTGCAGATCTTTGAAAATGTGACCAAGATCTGTCACATGGCTTTTACACCATCTTGAATAAACCCCCAAAATCCATCACAACAGCCTTAGCAGCTTTAAACATGTCATGCCAGGTGTGGAAGGGCAGCAGCTGTGCGAGCTACAGCGCAAGTCACAAGTCACAACCGCACTTAGCTGAAAGTCACCAGCGATCTGCACGGATTGGATCCGTTTGGATCATGGTAAAAACATGTTGAAACAAAGGCGTCAACAGTGGGAAAGCAACACTTCATCGACTTCATCCTGATCTTGCCAATAGTCTTAAGGATCTTGCTGGGACGTTTAGAGACGGGGCGGGGAGCAAAAACTCGTCTTCTGCGTTTCGTTTCATATCGTTTCATAGGTGGGACTCCACTGGCTTCGCAAATTACAGTAGATAGATGATAGATGTTCCAGCCATAGCCAAAATATTGAGTATGCCAAATCTGATGGGGATGGCTGCCCTTTACATGGCAGCCAGTTGCAACTCTCAGGGATTGTGACTCGAACTTGAGGCCGGGGGTGGATGACGAAAGCTAGCGGGGCAGGAGAAAGAAGGAAGGGAAGAGGTGAGTTGCGGAGGGACTGTCAGCATCGTGTCGCGGCATTGTTCGTCCCAACGAGGATGCA
>Ga0126342_10000376_pt1 | contig 46379 bp, 33 predicted proteins | sample Cyp1metagenome_FD_92528 | JGI IMG/M metagenome (GOLD analysis project Ga0126342, IMG submission 92528) | Coral microbial communities from Lord Howe Island, Old Settlement Bay, Australia - Cyphastrea 1 metagenome | ecosystem: Host-associated > Invertebrates > Cnidaria > Coral ...
AACTCGCTGGGTGAAGTAGCAATGGTTGCCCAAGAGGAAGACTGGAGGAAACTATGGCTGAAGGCCCCACACAAGATACGGCACAGCGGTATCTACCCAAGGCGCAGCCTCTTTTTCCTTGACAAATCTCAAACTGCGGTGCATGGCAGGGTTCTGCGCATGTGAGCTCAAGTGTTCTTCACTTGCATATATATATGCTAATTCTGTCCATTCCCCTAGTACTAAACACCACGGTTTCTGGGAGGTGTTTAATATGAGGCAATACGATTACCATGTTGTTGCTCAGTTGTATCCCATTGAACATATTAAACCCCATTCAATCCCGATTTGTTGATGCTCAAAATCCCAGTAAATCAACATTTTGGTTGATTAAAATTCCATGAACTCATTTTTTTTGGTTTAAAATCCCATTAAATCCCCTCATTGAGACACTTACTGATCCATCCGCGAAAAAAAAACAGGAGTTTGACGCCACACCAAGCCCTGAAGAGCTTGCTGCGGTGGTCGGGGCCAAAGAAACATGGACCGGCGGTGACCGGCGACCGGATTGATTGAGAAGGATTTATCCGGTCAATTAACAGTTCGACCCTGGAAATAACATGAAATAAGCAATTTTTAGTGGTTTCACTAATCCTCCAAGCCCTATTTGGCAGGGTCGAACTAGTTTTTTTGATGAGGTTAAGCAAGGGTGATTTAATGGAATTTTAACCATCAACAAATGGGAATTCAATGGGACTTAATGGAACTCAATGGGGTTTGGATGGGGTTGGGTTGTGAGGTGAATTCAACAGTCTATGGTCAACCATTCTATGATTCAGAAACCAAAAAAAAACATGAGTCATCATTGATGGTGAATTAAGAGGGATTTATCATTAGGTTTTATGATGACTGCACCATTGAGGTCACAGTCATTGATCGTTGCGGTGGACTATCCGAAAAAATCATGATTGCAACGTATCCAGATGGGAGATTTTCTGGGAAGATCGATCAGGGTTAAATCACGGTGATTCACCTGAAAAAAGGCCAGCTATTGCAATACAAGAGGGTTCGGTCGCAGTGATGTCGTTATACTTTACCCAGATCTATAGATATTGATGGGAGATAGTGGGATCATGTGGGATAGAACTAGCATTTGCTGTAGCGACCGCCCCCTGGCCATGGTCAACGTAAAGGACGGTTTTTGTAGGCGGGTTCATCCACAAATTGACGTACATATTTCAATTTTTTTTTTTTGGAAATGATAGTAATTTGCCCAGATGAATTTGTTTGAACCTAGGGTGTCGCACAATTTCATATTGAATCACCATTTTTTCCCACAAAGTCACCATTTTGAAGTTCCCACATGTTCAAACAGACCGATATGGAGTTGCTGAAAGGTGCGTGAATCACCAGTGGGGGGTCAATCAACTGAGATTCGCAACTCACGAGCCCCCAACAATAGCTGTTTTCAGAAGTAGCATGAATGAACATCATGAAACATGGGAATTGGCCATAGAGACAACCCCTTGTTTTGATCTATAGGCATATGCTAAATGAACTAGAACTTAGATGCCGTTCGCAGTCGCAGTATAAGATGCTGACTGAAATCGGAAAGTGGAGGGAGATCATTGGCCCCGCATGAAATTTGGGAGGGCGGAACAAAATATCAACTAGGGCGGCTTGAAATTACCAGATTGGTAGATTGTTGTTTTGGAGGGGAAAAGAAGCATGTGATTTGCACATATATTTGAACATTTGTCACATCTATGAACAAACATACAGTAGGTTTCCAGGAGAGTATGGCTGCAACTACTACGCCACTGGCGTCAGAAAATTGGGGGTGGACTCCAGACTTCGAAAGTGGTGATCGCAACCGTGGTGATGGGTTCCGTCCCCTTTCTGAACGTGGGCTATCCCATCAATGGGTCAACTCACGATGGTTCTTCACCACTTATCTGGTCGGTGGTTTCAAACATGGCTGGATTATTTTCCATTTCATATATGGATAATATGGGTTGTCATCCTTCCCATTGACTTTCATATTTTTCAAGATGTTTAAAACCACCAACCAGTCTATAAATGGTATTTGATGCCATATCCCCATAATATATGGATAATATGGGATAATCCGGAACCCATTGACTTTCATATTTTTTAAGATGGTTATTGCACCATGTTAAAACCACTTAAACCCCCTTATGATCCCTCAGATCCTCCAAATTCACAGAGGTTCTACCTCCAAAAACTCCACAAACTTGGCCCACCACTTCCACCTGTCGACAAAAGTTCTGTGATTTTCAAATACGTGTTGTTGTTGTTTTTTTTTCTGATTCTTACATGAGAGCAATAACAATGTTAGTCAAATAGTGTAACCGTATTAAACTATGTTGTAATAGCTATAACCAAAGAATTGACTTCCTGCAAAGGATAATCTCATTTCTTGTTCAATGACATTTCTTAACACACGCCTTGACCGTAAGCGGTGTCTTTTGGGTCAAGCGGTCACATCCTTGTTGTCCTCCATGAGATCCCCATGTTGCATCAGCTTGAAAGACCCTGGAAAGGCCAGACGACTATTAGTCCAATTCATGTTGTTTTCTTTGCTAGTTGCTCAATTTTAATTACCCTCTGGTAATTTAACATAGCTATGGAAAATCACCATTTTTAATGGGAAAATCCACTATTAATGGTCATTTTCAATAGCTACGTTAAATTACCAGAGGGTACGTCCAAGCGGGATACGTTTAGCAAGATCATGGATTTCGAAAACGTCTGGCTTTCCACTAGGGCCCAGCGTGGGCACAGGGTCTTGGTTCATGTGGACAAGTTCATCTGGACAACGACCAATGGACCAATCACCCCGTAAATTATGATTCGCCCACTCAGGACTCAGGACATAAAATTTGCTGGCCTAAGTTTTCCCGTTTGTGATACATCTTAAGATTGTCCAGATATGGGCCGTATGTCAAAACTTGATGCACCACTTACCCAAACACCATGGCATGTGTTTGAATGCACTGAAATGGGGTACCACGAGCAGCGATGATAGTGTCTTTCAATCTTCGGGGTAGCATGGGGGAAGCAAGCTTTGGGAGACCCATACTTGAGTTTTGGGGGGCTTCAATGACATACGGCCATGGGGGTACAGGAACAGGAGGAGCCCAAATTGAGTTGGGACTGTGAACAACCAGTTGATATCAGTTGATAACCAATCAATCATACAGCATCAGCCATCAGCATCAGCATGAGCGGCAACAAGAGCAACGGCGATAACGACAACGGAAACATCGTGAGTTTCTTTTCCTGGACCATGGCGGCGCCAGTTACAGTTATTATACGCCAAACAGTTGTGTTCAAAAGGTTTGGAAACTTGGCACTTTGGGGAGCCACACGCGGGGAGGTAATTCAAAATAGTGCCTGAAGAAAACACCAATTTGTTCATTGACGACCGGAACGGGAGTTTCTGCTCCAAGAGAAACAGTCTTCACGACCGCCGAGTGAGCTTGCAACGCTCACGGGTGCTTCTGCCAGACTACTTGCCAGAGAGCAATGGGGCACGGAGCCTGCCAAAGCGTTTAGGGTATGGCTGATACAGCAGCAGTCGATAGGCATCGATGACCAACCAAACTTAGCATTTGTTGCGCCCATGTTTTCTGTCAGGCAAAAGTTCATCAAAATTCAATTTGGCCCCCAAAACTGCAAGCACAAGTTTATAAGTGTTTGTTTAGAAAGCATAAAACAAGTTGTAAATCCCATGACGTGACAATTTTGGTTGGTGAAACACCCATTTTCCTCTGGTTTTGTATCAGGGCATCACCTTGTATCATATCCAGTCGAATTTTGCGGAGGGTCGCTGGATTTTCCCCAGTCTTCCTGATCACCATTTCTCGCCAGAGGCCACCCCTTCCAGGGGATCGCGCACTGTGGACGTCCAGGATTGAAATTTATGCAGGGTGCTTCATGAAAAGCATCAGGTTCCCATGCAACCAAATATAATTATACATGTATTTATGCCATGCGTGATATACATTGATAGAATTATCGGTTTCTAATTGGTGTGCTGCAAAAACCAATCGGGTCATCATCATAACCCCCAAAATAACGTCATTTGGAGCTGTACAACATACATCGAGTTAAATTTATAATTATAGATCTAGGTAAAGCTACAGATATGGATTTAGGTATGGATGTAGATATAGAAATACTAAACCAGAATTTCTGACCATCAATTGTTTTTCAATCTGTTTACTCCACCATTTGCGAATCGAATCTACATGGAATGTGATTTCAGCTTTTGAGCATTCACAGAGAGAAAAATGTTTGAACCAGCTGTTGACTTAGGTTTGCCATGATTTTTCCATGTCATGCCGCAGTTGATGTACCAACCATTGATGAAATCATTGGGAATTTGAGCCACCCTTCTCCAGATATAGCCCGGCGCTTGTACCAAAACGCTGCGTCTATACTTCATGAAGTTTCGATGTTCATTACACTAGTAATGAAGGCATTCAAGCTTCAAGATGCGGGTCCAGGATTCAAAGCCCAGGTGCTTGATGAGAGTTTTGGGATGTTGATTTATCACGGTCTATCTCATGTGGTGGACATTATTGATTCATGGCCATGTGTGAATCCGTCAAAAATCACTTGACTATGGATCGTACTGTAACCTGAAAGTAGTTGGTACTTTTGGATGCTCATCCCCTCGCTCACATTCGGATTCCTAGGTTTTGAAAGGTTTTGATCTAGCATTTTTTTAGTTTTGAATCGCGCAAAAAAATCACACATTGACCCATGCAAATCCTATATGTTCATGTATTTTCTAAGGATCATCTCGAACCAAATCGAAAATGGAGGACCCAAAAATCACATGTGTCTCTTAATTTCAATATCAAAGCGACATTTGTTTGATGGGTATCTTCACTTGTTCAGATTCAAATCCATTATTCATGACAAAAATCCATAATAGTGCTGCTTAAACGTCGTGCCCTCTGGTAAACTACCATAGCTCTGGACAGTTCCCCATTTATAGTTGATTTACCTATTAAAAATTGTGATTTTCCATAGCAAACCGTTAGTTTACTACTGGGTAAAATTTGCGACCATGGGCTCCAGGAGTCGGCCACAAAAGGAGTCGGCACGGCGGAGGCGGCAGAAAACTTCGGAAATGACATGTCCAAATGGGAAGATCATGGGAAGATAATATGATGGATATGATCGTTTGTTTCTATATAGTTTAAATCAATTCTTTTTCTTGAAAATTATAGTTTAATTTCATATCGTACGTCCATATATTACAATACAATACAAAATTACATTTAATTTAATGTGTTTGATATGTTACAATATTTTACAATATAGTATATAATGTTAATTAATTACACGTAATAAGGAAACATCACACTTCAATTTGAGTTGTTATCAATTTATGTAATGTAAAATAGTTTATTTGTCATGTGTGCATTATAGTGTATTTGTTCTGGTTTTAGTTTAATACAGTTTGACTTATTTTGATATAGTTGAGTTTATTTCAGTCAAACAGAAATGTGATATAACAAACTACAATTTAATCTTTCCTCATTCATACAATATTTTCTAACCTAAACTCACTAAAATGTAGTTTTTTTCCATCTGCATATATTTAATTTATATTATTTAAAAATTAATACAACTTGATATAATATAATCTAAAATCCTATATAAGTTGTAATCAAACTGAGTACAAAATAAAGTACGATAAATACGTTGAAATATGTTTAAACTGCTTTGAAATATAGTATACGGTAATAAACAAATCAATATGTAATATTATTTATATGTATTATTAAAATTTAATACAATACAACATTTATTTTAGTACATCCATATTTAATATAGATTATGTGTTTCAAAAGCTATCATACAATATAATATTATATTATATAATTGATTATTCACTATAATATGATATTATATAATTTAATTACCAGGATACAATCCCATGTCTAAAATATGATATACATATTTAATTACTTATATATAATGTATATACGTAATACGTACGATTTATGTGTTATATAAACTGGTTTTGATTGAATATGTTTTCTTCTTGGTGAAATATTGCCATTTTTGTTGCTTGAATCACGGCCTTCTAAAACTTTTGTTGATCCCCATGTTTTTTGCTTGGTGTGTTTTTACCATCACTTTGTTTGGTTCAAAAATCCATGTTTGCCCATTTCACATCTCCTAATCTCCTGGATCGCCGCCTCGCTACAGGAGCCTCCAGCAAGCACAGCGCGTTCGGAAGGGCCAAGGTAGGCAACTGTGGCAGACGATTTCCTTGGGCGTGTGATGAAAAATGGCGGCGGTATTTAACAAGGGGATTGCACCAATCAGTATTGGGAATATCTCACAGAGATATGTGTTTTAAGCAGAAGCATCAATTTTTGGAGTTTATTGGGATTTAACCGATCAGAATGGGAAGTGAACTTCAATAAATACCGGGATTCTAATGGCAGCAACCTGGGGATTCAGCATGATACTTCCCATGCATCATGTTTTTTTTTGCCCCTGGTTTCGGACGAGAGAATGATGACCACAATCAAATTTGAGAATAGCCTAGTCAAACCCATCTACCCTCTGGTAAACGTTCACATAACTATGGAAAATCACCATTTTTAATGGGAAAATCCACTATAATGGTCATTTTCAATAGCTATGTTAAATTACCAGAGGGTACACTGTGAGGAATATTTACACATGGGGGCGGAGATTAAACCACCCGTAAAGATATAACCAACAATTTATGTCTATTTTATTGGGATGATTCTGATAGCACTCAACAATAATGAGTATTGTTGGTGGTCACCTGTCCAAACGTAGATTCACATCCACTATAAACCCATGTTCAGTGGTTGATTCATCCTGCGAACCGCAAGTTTTGAAACATGGCTGTAAATGGAGGTAAGAGAGGTTGGGAGGTTGGATTGTAATCTACCTCAGAGGAACCACTTATATTGTATGTTTCCACATAATATATTATAATAATATATATATATATATATATGTATATTATATACTGTATATTTATATCTTATGAATACACCTACATTTTTTTTCGGTAAATGTAAAATGTTTGTTTTATATGCCATAACTATCTATGCTGTAAAATATGGATGCCCCCAGCTGCAAGCTACCAACCGCTCTACAGCAACCCACCCTTTAAAGAAATGCAGGACATAAATCCTGATGGGATTGTGATAACTTCAACTAATGTTCATTAATGTGGGCACACCAAGAATAAACCATCTCCCAAATCACCGTAATTAAATAGGTGGTATAAACCATTCCCAAATGGGTGGTTTATTATTGTTTTACTTTCATTAATGAATGTTATATGTTTTTATTTGTTTTTGGGATTGCTATACACCCCTACATTTCTTTACACCTCGCCCCCTTTTGCCCGCAACAAATGTTCGAAAAACTCGAAAGCTTGGAGGTTTTGAAAGGTCAACGATTCCAGATGAAGGCTTTCACAAGAAGTGCTGGACCCAAAAACAAATGGCGAAATACCTTGGAAGGTCGAGTTTGATATGTTTTTTTGTTCAATCAAACAGTTTATTCAAGGCTGATTCGGCAACTCGCAGTTGATTGGAAAACCATTTTTTTTAATCCTATAGGGTAAATTAACATAGATATGGTATCAAATCATCATTGGTAGATCACAACTTTCCAGGAAAGCCATGAGTTTTCCACATCTATGTCAGTTTAGCCTAGCCTAGGGTGGTTGAACCCCCAGACCTGACTTGGACTCCTTGGACTCCTTGGACTCCAGGTCCAGCCGCAAATCTCCGCCGGAGCCGGGAAGCTGAGCTTTACAGGAAGATGATCCCACATGAATCAATTGTTAATTGATGCTTAGAGGATGTTGAAGCATCTAATTGTATCTAATTTATTGGAGATAACTCCGAGATAACCAATAACCAATTGATCTAGGTCAATCTTAGATGATCAAAAAGATGGGTACAAACCAATCCTAACTAGTCTTTTTTATGTATCTTGATGGGAATATCTACTATATAGCCAGCAAAGTTTTTTTTTTGTTGCAGGGTATCTGGTTGATTGGCAATGTGATGGTTAGAGGATGTTGAACCATCTAATTTATTGGAGAAAACTGAGATAACCAATAACCAACGGGATATATACCCTCTGGTAAAAATTGTTCACAGTTCGACTCTGAAAGTAACTTTAAAAAAAAAGTGGTTTTACTCATCTTCCAAGGCCTAGGGCTGCTAGGGTTTGTATATGTATATAATATCCCAAATTCAAAGTTTCATATGATTTGGTTGTATCTGATTACATGGAGATGGCTCAAGTTACCCATGAAATACCATGAATTTTGGTGAGATCAAGATCCCTAAAGCCCAGCCATATCATATACCCTCCAGTAAACTAACATAGCAATGGAAAGATCCACCATGCTATTAATGGGAAAACTCACTATTTCGACTGGGCCATTTTCAATAGCCATGTTAGTTTACCAGAGGGTAGTATAATATAATATGCATGAAAAATTCAAGTTATCATACATATTGGTTGTATCTTTTGGCATACCACCGTTCTGCAACAACAACCATCCGCCTAAAATGGTTTGTTAAGGTATGTATCTAAACTAATTATATTTTCCAAACACATCCAAACACCATTGTTTGATCTGTTGTTGCTGGAATTGCCTTCCTGTTTTCCAGCGGGACAATTAACCCACCGACTTTTTTGGTCACCACTTTTGTTGGTGGTCCTGGTAGGTCACGTCGCGACTGTCGCGGCGCCACGTAACTATCCCGCAAGTTAGGTAAGTCAATTATTGTAATTCATCCCCATATATGTATATATATATATATCTGGTTGGTGGTTTGGAACATGTTTATTTTCCATAATATATGGGTTGTCATCCTTCCCATTGACGAACTCCATCATTTTTCAAGATGGTTATTGCACCACCAACCAGATATATAATTCATTAGATCAGGTATTAATCACTAATAACCACTATAAACCACTATTAATCACTATAAAAACCATGGATACCCTCTGGTAAACATACAAAAACATGGTCGGGGTAATATTCACTACTTCTGACCGGCTTTGAACAGCAAGATATTGGATGCACTGTAGGAAGGATCCGATTTTTCGGCCGTGGCCCCGACGATTTTCCTGGGGCTGGTTGCCCGAACAAAAAATAGGACATAGACCTTAGACCTTCATGTTTGTGGAATGTACTGTATATAGAAATAGCTAGATATAGCTAGTTTTAGTGGCCTTGGTTGCCTGCAAAGCCAACAAGAGACCCTGGGTCTCTTCCTGGAAATGGATCTGGCATCCGCAAGTTCTAATGGGAGTCAACCATTGCGGAATTTTGGGGTTCAACCATTGCGGCAATGAAATGGGAGTCGTTCTAAAACCATTTTAGAAACTTTTCGTATGCGACTGACATCTGCAGATATGGACGTGTGTTTTTGGGGAACCATAATTTTGAACAACCCCCAAATATGTGTCCAGGTCAGTTCCTCGTGATGCCGCTGTGACCGTGAAACCTCAGAGGCGGAGGGCCCGGAGGGGTGGCGAAGCTTAGTTCAACAGAGGGAAGGACCTCCACAAAGGATGGGCAAGGTTGGTTTTTATGACTAGGGTCACTGTGGTTTGTAGATGTTTAGTTTAAACATTTTAAACTCATGTTAATCATCTATAAACAACAGCCACGCTAGTCATAAACTGTAATAGATCACTCATCGTTGTAAGGTTATAAACCAAGCAAGTCAAAGATGGGTCAAAGTCTCCGTTAGTTTATGTTGGTTTCAGGTACAGGACTGGTTGTTGAAAGTTCACTATCAAAGTCTAACAACAACAGACATAGTCATCAAATCATCTGAAGAATTGTCTATGTGGTGGACTAGCAAAGATTATCATGGGAAGCAGTGGCAAACATTAGGACATGTTTGGAACACGCATCCACATGGGACTGTCTAAATGTTGAATTATGGGGTCAAGATTCTCATAGCTTAACGAATCAGACAACATGGGTATGGATGAGTATGATAGCTTATGTCGTTATTCATGTTTGATAAAGCCTGGGCTCCAACATGGAACAGCTAATGACTTGACTCATACTCAGATGTATGTATGTATATATATATATATATTTATATGTGTAGAGTGTATATATATATATATATATATATATGCATAATATATACGTGTATATATATATATTTATATGTGTAGAGTGTATATATATATATGCATAATATATACGTGTATATATATACATGTGTGTGAAAATGTATATATAAAGATATACATATATTTATATACATATCATATGTATATACACATATAATTATATATATAATAACTTAGTAGACAACATGGGTTATATTACATTTTGTTTTTTTTCCAGAGTATTCTATGGAAGCTATGGATGAAAAAGGCCCAGCTCGATGATTTTTCCCCTGGTTTCTGGTTATTGGGTCCTGGTCTCCCGGGAATATCCCGAAATCATCCAGTCGTCATGAACGACCATTTAAGTATTAAAAACGATGGTGACTTGGGGATCCCCCTAGGAACAAAACCATGTTTTACCCCCTGGTAAACATTTTCATAACTATGGAAAGTCAGCATTTTCAATGGCCATGTTCAATAGCTTTTTAAGTATGTTTACCAGAGGGTAAATCATGGTTTCAATATTAAAAACCATAGTTTTGATGGGGATCCCCCTAGGAACAAAACCATTTTTAAATGAAAACCATCCAGCCATTGGTAGCTCCATGGTCACAGCGTCCCCAGCGGATTCCGGTTGAGGCGCAGCGGTCGTGGAGGCGCCCGTTTTCGGGCCACGGGGCCAGGGCGTCTTTGTTGAGGATCATGACAGTTTCATGGGTACTTAAGATGGGTACTTAGAGAGATGTCAGGGAAATTGGGAGATCTGTATCTACTAGGTCAATCTTGGATGGGTAGAAACTAATCCTTTAGTCTTTTGGTATCAATGGGATTATCTACGTTCACCAGCTAAGAATTTATTTTTGTTGCAGGGTATCTAAGATTGGCACTGTCTATATGATTAATTATAAGTATATAATAGATCAGAATCATGTGTTTTAAGCAACATCGAAACTTTCGTATTTAACCATCAAAACACGGATTTCTACCAATGAATCGACCAAGTTGGTGTTCGAGTTTGGAATCGCTAAGTTGGTGCGTTTATAAACTGTTGACAACTCCAATTTCACGTTTGGGTTTATGATACATGTATCTTTATTATTCTATAGTTATAGAATGGGGGTTATAAGTTATACACCAACTTACAACTTTTTTTGATCGCCACCTTGATAAGATCCTTGGACCCTTCAGGGCCCGAGAGAGATCTTCGTAGCATCGGTGATTTTGGAGCCATTTCTGTCAGCTAAGCGTCGCGCGTCACAAGGACACAGCAGCCTAAAACCCATAGGATCCATGGTGCTGCTATATATGGTAACATGTACCATCAATATACTCCAAATGTTAGCATATATACCATACATGGAGCATATGGGAAATGATGATTGAGGGAAAATGTTTTTTTTTTGTTTTGACAAATTACATTTCAGCTTGTGTTTCATCAAACATGTCCTCGTTTTTGCTGTACATTCGGATCTCTTCAGTCACTTGTTTATACAGTACGCCATGTTCGTCCAAGGATTTGTGGTTCAGTTAGCTGTGGTGAAGGGGTGCCCAAATTTATAGGCTTCCCCAACAGAAATTGCTGGTGAAAAGAGACAACATAGAAACAGATTAGATATACAATATTATACTGTATATATATATATTTATACATATTCCATATTCCAATATGTATATATAAAACATTACAACACATGAAAGGCTATTAATTTATATACCAGTATATATATATATATATATACACATGATATATATATATATATGATATATATATATATATGATATATGATATATATATATATATATATGTACATATATGATATATTATATATATAAAAGCCCAAGAGAAAAGAGGAAAATGATCTGGGCCAGGTCGGGGGCGTGGCTCACGGCATTCTGGAGGCCTCTTCAGAGTCGGGGCGGTGCTCGGTGCATGATGGCGAAAGTTGCCATCCACCAATAGTTTTTTTGATGGAAAATCTTACACCAACTCTGAGGGTTGTTGAATATTAATTATAAGTTGATATATATGATTTAGTGATTTATATGTGGTCCATTTAGTGGTTTTTTAGGGCTATGGATTCAATAATGGTTGCAGGTGTAAACGTAGATATGTTAGATTGTCCTAAAGTTACCTATATATAGTTACCAGCTGCAGCAGGATGTCGCAACCATCATATCATATATTGGGATAATGGCGATTTTTTCTGGTTTACATATAACTAACCAAAAGCAAATCCAAAATGTATTGGATATGAGAAATTGGAGGTTTAACCAACAATTGGGATTTAATGTCAACCCTGGATTAATAAACCCCGAACGGCTGTTTAATTGGGAGGATACCATTTAAATATCAAATCATGACTATTGGGGGAATACCCCCTAAATAATAAACCATGGTTTATTAATCCGGGGTTGACATTACTCAATTTGTCCCATCATATTTTTTTGGATTTAGTGGGATTTAAAGAGATCTGATGGATTTGCTGACGATTTGGCGTCTTTCCCAAATGGGAAATCCATTACTTGGGGGCTCAATGAAGGATCTTTTTTTGGGTGGTTTACCCCTAGAAAAAAAAAACATGGTTGACCATTATAGCCATCATGTGGTTGGGAAAGTAGATAGAAATAGCTCCGAATCGCTCCCTGCCAACCACTGGATACTCAAATCCACAAGTATAGTTGGTTATCATTATCTGGTTGGTGGTTTCAAACATATGTTTTTTTCCATAATATGTGGGATAATCCTTCCCATTGACGAACTCATATTTTTCAAGATGGTTATTGCACCACCAACCAGGTAGGTTATCATTATATTTCATGTACCCTCTGGTAAACTAACGAAGTCAGTTGGGAAGTTGGAATCTTCCCATTTCTGAACCGACCAGATATAGCTGGCGGCAGGCTGAAACGACCAATCCTCCGGATCCTCAGGATCCCGGACAACATAACTATGGAAAATCACCATTTTTAATGGGAAAACTCACTATAAATGGTCATTTTCAATAGCTATGTTAGTTTACCAAAGGGTATGTGGTTACATCGCTGTGATGATTCCATCCAGGACTTCTGGAAGGAGCAACTTCTGTGAAGGCGTAACGGTTTTTGTCGATCCCCACGTGGGATCGCCGCCAGCGATGAACCCAGGGAAGAGGGGACAGCTTTCAGTTCGGCGATGGGGATGGCTGAAGGAGGTGCGGGACAGTTGGCGCTTTGCGTTCCACATGATAGCACTGGGCTGGTGTGACAAATTGGGACAAGTGACACACATCGTCCGCTCTGACGATTTGTGATGCCCTACTCTGCCCCTACTCTATCCCTACGCTACCTCTACCCTACCTCACTCCACTTTATCCTTCATCGGCGTATGACGAAATACAGAGCGAGCCGCATCTTGCGGCGCAAAGGCAGGCCTCACCACCAGCAGGCCACGGTCCACAAGAACCTGATTTAGCACCAGGCCCATCCTCGAGCGACCCGCTGAGAGGGATGGAGGCAAACTTGGATGATCTCGATGTGGTGGTGTCACTGGCTGGTGGAATCTTGGTATGGCAAGTGATGAAGAAAAATGACATGATGAATATAACACAGGCCAATGGTGATTTTTGGCTATCTAAGATTAGCGCATGGAGGTGAAAGTGGCTGTGGCTCTGAAAGGTTGCGGTACCAGTTTCTCGCCTGTGGCAACAAGTGGCAATCTGAAACCGTCCAAGTTGGGGAATTTTAGCCATGGCCAAATGCAGAGCTGGGTTGGGTGGTTTCCATCGCTACTTGGGATGTTTTTTTTTCACCACAAGCAGAGATTATAGTATTTTTCTTGATGCTGATCCAGTTCATGTGGCAGTTACTAGGTCAATCTTACATGGGTACTTTAAATCCTAACTAGTCTTTTGGTATCAATGGGAATATCTACGTTCACCAGCAAAGAATTGGTCATTTTTTGCAGGGTATCTGGCTGATTGGCAATGGTTGCATGTGTTACCCTCTGGTAAACTAACATAACTGTGGAAAGATCCACCATTTTTAATTGGTAAATCCACTATTTCTATGGCCATGTTCAATAGCTATGTTAGTTTACCAGAGGGTACATGTGTTGCTTCGGATCATGGATGTCTTTGACTGGTCGATTATCCCAGCTGGGGGATGGGGTTCTGGATTTGCACAGGCCTTTCAAAACTGTGAACAGTGGTTGGTGGTTTGGAACCATGGAATTTTATGACTTTCCATATATATATATATATTATATAGGGAATGTCATCATCCCAACTGATTATCATATTTTTCAGAGGGGTGGCTCAACCACCAACCAGTCCATTTTGTCCAGAATGACATTGGTATACTGATAGGATCTCCGACTGGCTGCACAAGTTTTGACCCGAAAAGCCAGCATTCAGTTGAGGGACCCAGGGACCCAGAAATGTGGCTTTGACCCCCAATTCATGGTTAGATGTATGATTTCTCATAGATTAACCATAGATTAACCATAGAGTAACTATAGATTAACCATAGATTAACCATAGATTAACCATAGATTAACCATAGATTAACCATAGATTAACCATAGATTAACCAGTATAGTGAAAAGTCTGAAACGTTATATGTTATTTTTGTTGGTGGTCTCCTACTCTGATAGAACCATTGGATTTAGGTATTCTCATGGCTATTGCGCTTGGCTCAAGTCATTGCATACACAAGAAGAGCAGTACTTGAAGACAATATATTAAACATTTCACGGCATTTCTACACCACTACTTCTGTTGTTTGAGGTCGGGCCAAATCGAGCCTTACTTGTAATCCAATATATTTCCCAGATGTTTACACCTTTTAACCGGCCAGTTTCATGTTGGACCCTTTTTTCATTACCTCCTCAACTTGGCGGTCGTCAACGGTGATTCCGCAGGCAACGGCTACAACGGCTACGGCACCTACCGCGGCTACAACCAAGGCGGCCATGGCGGCTATGGCGGCTATGGCGGCTATGGTGGCTACGGGTACGGTGGCTACAGTGGCTACAGCACCTATGGCTATGGCTACCAGCAAGGCGGCTACAGCTATGGTGGCAGCCGGCGTGTTGGTGGGCCCCCTGCCAACTACAGGAGAGGGTTGGGGGTTGAGCAAGTTGAACAGCTGGTCGCTGTGTCGGCGAGGAAACCTACACACTGATAATGATACACTGCTTGGCGGTTTGGAACATTTTTTTTCGTTCAGTTGAGAATAATAATCCCAACTGACTTTCATATTTTTCAGAGGGGTTGAAACCACCAACCAGTACAGGTTAATGATGTGGATTTATTTTTACGACTTTGAACCGAAGATGTTTGAAGAATCAGAATTGGGGGTATCCAGCAATTCAGTCAAACATTGCTATTGCAAAACCAAACATGAACCACCGCGCCTAGATATTCGAATTTTCGGGCTCCAAAGCCATGTTAGCCTGCCATGTTAGGTAAACAGATGCGTCATGTTTGGAGCGTTGATAGATGCAAGAGACCCTTGTTGAGCCTCACTGAAACATGTCGGGTCTTGTTATTTGGCTACTGTACTCGGTGCCACATCCGTGGGCTCATCAGTGGGCTCTCAAACTGCAAACTGAGACCGGTGCTTTGGTTCACATGGCTTTTATTTTCCGTTTCATACATGGGTTGTCATCTGGAACCCATGGGTTGTCATCTGGAACCCATTGACGAAGTCATATTTTTCAGAGGGGTAGGTTGAAACCACCAACCAGTCATCCTCTGGTAAATTAACATAATTATGGAACTTCACAATTTTTAATGGGAAAATCCACTATAAATGGGTTGACTGCTTGGGTTTTTTTAACATCTTGGCTCATTGGATTGATTCTATCATAGGGAACATCGCTTCACCGAAAAAAAAGCAAAACAATGATTTGGCTGGCCATTTTGAAAAGATGAGGTGAAAATCGGTGAAAATATGTGCCTTAAACCAATCCTTTACAAGCCAGGCGCCTGTCGCTTCAGGGCGCTTTGGAGAAAGGTTTCTTAGTCCAAGTTTGCCGTTTGTTGGCCATGCACTAAGCAATACTAAGCAGATATCAACTTGGTATGCACACCCCTTTGTGTGGCCGTAGTATTCTTTGTTTTACATCTAGTTACTAGTTGTTTTAATCATAGTGTTCATCAGATGAACTCGGAAGATATCAACATATCCCATAGGATCCATGTATCCTATATATGGTAACATGTACCATCAATATACCCCAAATGTTAGCATATATACCATACATGGAGCATATGGGTATGTCTGTCAGACCTCCACATCATGTCGGAAATCCAATAGTATAATAGTATACCCTTCCATGTGGGGATGGTATTGATCAATCTGATCCCACCCATAAAAATGGTGACTGGGGGATGGGTTATGAAATTGTTTATCCCACTAATTCGCATGGTGAATTGATGGTTAGGAGATGTTGAACCACCGAATCTATTGGAGATGTTGAAACCCTGGCAGTCATCGAGTCATCGGGGTTGGAAGATAAGTTTGTTCGTTTTGGTTGACCAAAACATTGCTATTTCGAACCGTTAGTTTACCAGAAGTCAACCACAAATCAACATTAACTAGTTGGTGGTTTGGACCATGTTTTATGACTTTCCATTCAGTTGGGAATGGAATGTCATCATCCCAACTGGTCCTTTCACTCCATCATTTTTCAGAGGGGTAGGTATACCTCAACCACCAACCAGTCATCCTCTGGTAAATTAACATAATTATGGAACATCACAATTTTTAATGGGAAAATCCACTATAAATGGGTTGACTGTTTGGGTTTTTAACATCTTGGCTCATTGGATTGATTCTATCACCAGATTATTATTAACCATCAGTATATAACCATATAATAACCATTAATATATATTAACCATTATTAACAGTATATTAATAACCACCAAGTGAATCAACGGGTTTCCTATGAAGCACCCAGTTTTTTCTCAACGGTGGCTGAAGAATCCCTCTGGCTCCAGTGCTCCAGGAGGCGACCAACGTCCGAGGCGGGCATTCATTGGATGATGGGTTTAAGGTTTGTGAAGTGTCAGGTTGGTATGTTTATGTAGGTTTCAGTAGGTCAAGTGGGCTTGATGTGTTTTTTTTTGTTTAATGTGTTTTTTCTGTAGGTTCGGTATTTGTTTAAAGTGTTTCTTTGGTTTGTCTTGCTTTTAGTGAGATATAGTAACCCCCTCACGAACACTTTGACCCCCGAGATGCCATGTTGACCAAAGGATTGTTTTCCAACCCCCAGTCATGGCAGGGTCTAATACTTTAATACTCGTTCAGGGGATTGTACCATGTGAGGGCCCCCAACGATAGCTGAATTGACATAACTTGGTTAACTAGGGTTGATTAGGGGGGTAGAACTATAGTTTAATGATGTTTAATTTTGATGTATTTATAAACATACGTTTTAATATCTACAGTATATACACACATGATACAAATATGTACAAGTTATACACATCCTATCTTGCTTGGCAGGATGTCCTGCCGGGGTATTTGTAGTTGATATCTCCGCCGCCGCATCTCGCCGTCTTAGGCGGGGTATCAGGCGAGCCCTTGGGGTGCCTTGGTCATGGCTCGGCCCAGCGATGGTGCTGGGAGATGGGGATGCTTCGAAACCCACCATGACTGACTGGGGGTATGGCTTCAGTATGCTACCCATAAGGATATTGATGTTGATTAGCAGTTGGTTTATCACTCCAACATACTCTAACGATCTAGTTGTTTTATCACTATAAGGCCAACAATCCACTCGTTTTTTCCTAGCTACTTGGACCAGCTCAGCGATGTGACTCACTGGGGTAGTACCTTGTAGATCATTGAGTTTGTTACCCTCCGGTGCCATCAAACATGGCTTGCTGGAAAATCCACCAGCAAAAGTTCGATGATTTTCCAAACTCCATGGCCCTTGACAATTGTATAGGAGTAGCAAGATGGGGGGCAAAAATCACGCAATGGGGGGTGCTTGGACATTTTTAACATAGGGGTATTATAGAGTGGAACTATGAACTGGTATGGGTTGAAAACTGTATGCCCCCCAAGAATGGATTGTGAAGTATTCAAATGACACATATGTGGAGAATGGGACCCCATTCTTGAGCCATGGCTGTTCGCGTTGAATGGTTTGATCCAGCAGCAAAACGTGTACTGTACCAACAAATGATGGTGCGTAAGGGTAGCTTCCACAACGTGAGCCAGTATGTATGTATGTGTATATATATATGTCCCTACTATGTACATAAATCAGTTCAGTTTTTGAGTTTATTCGCATAATTTTTCCAGCCAACCAGTCAGCTAGTCTCTACTTAGATGCCAGAATAGTTCTGGCAACTGCCAAGGTTGGCCGGGTAGGTCATAAATTTTCGGGATGATTCAGCGCCGACAATAACAATGACCCGCAAAAACCGTGTTTGTATCATTCTGTATCCCAATCATGACAATCCATCTGTTTGTTGTCAATGTATTTTTGTATCATTTCGTATATGTGTATCAATCTGTATCCATTTTATATAATGAAAATCCGTTCTAAATTCATGTTTTGTTTGTCATATATTGTAGCCTTGTGAATGACTGCTTCTGGCCATCTATATCTGATCAAATCAAATCACCATGTTTGATAGTTAGCCGTGTTGTTTGAGGAATTGTTTGTTGGAATCCATCCCTTTTAACTCAATGTTCTTGAAAGATGTCAAAATCCAACTCTTGATGAAATTCCACTTGTTCTTGGTTGGATTCCTATTTCTGATCTTGAAAGTCCAATTTCTAAATGTTGGAAATCGAATTTATGATGTTAAACAGTAAACAATCCAAGCGCTTATGTCAAAAATCTAATGTTGGATCTCTTAAATTTCCATGAAATTCCATGAATGTTCCAAGATGTTCTGGTAAAACTCCGCGTCTTCGCTCTCCTTAAGGAACCGCATCGCGTGGCGGCTACTCGGGATACTCGGGTACCTCGAACGAGTGGCTGTCGGACTACGAGGAACGCCCGGGGAGACTTGGAGGTGCCATGAGGTTAGCTACTACCCTCTGGTAAACGTTTACGTAACTATGGAAAATCACAATTTTTAATGGGGAAACTCACTATAAATCACCATTTTCAATAGCTTTTTGTATGTTTACCAGAGGGTAATGGAAAACTCACCATTTTCAATATGGGAAAATATTGGAAAACCACCATGCTATGGGAAAACTCACTATAAATATCTATTTCTATGACCATTTTCAATAGCAAACTGTTGACATAAGCAGGCCGGGTAGTACGTCAAGAAAATGGCAGTAATCTGAGTCATCCCATCCCACTTTCTGATTATTGAACACCCCCAGAAACAGCCCAGAAACCCATGGTGTTTATATTAAGTGATTTCCACGAATGGTTGGGACCATAGTTCTTGGGGCTGTTCCACTAATGAACGGGGGATGGGAGTAATTTTTTTGGAAACCCAATGCAATGAATAATATTGAAAATAATTGAATATTTGGTGAATACTGGTGAAACTGAATCTGACTCAATCTTGATTAATATTGTGGGAACCCTGGCTGCCATCAACCACCATTTGGAGATGGCTGGAATCCCACCCAGATGGGAATGACTTGGGAAATGACCATATGAATCCCCGATGGTAAAGGAATTCAATGTAATTCATCACTATTCCATACTATTCTACCAAAATGTCACTGTTCTATCTTTTTGAGGTTTGCTATATATTTTTTGGGGATTCATGTGAGTGTGAAAATCAATGATAGGGTTCTTTGTACGGAAACTGCAGAGAATCCCTTGGAGTTAGGGCTTGTCACTGGCCACCCAGGTACGGCAAGTGACGATAACCAACAATATCTGGTTGGTGGTTTGGAACATGTTATATTTTCCATAATATATGGGATAGTCCTTCCCATTGACTAATATTTTTCAAGATGGTTATTGCACCACCAACCAGTTATAGTTGACCAATTTATCTACTATATCTACCCTATGGATCCCTTTGGTGTCATCAAACGTGGCTGGAAAATCCTCCCACATCTCGTCTATGCAGGTTTTTGTTAGGGACAATCATGAAACTACAGATGTTCAAGTGCCACGTTTTTTCAAAACCGGGTGGGTTGTTCACCATTTGTTGGTCAAGCATAGCAGCCAGTACCTTTGTGATGCCCCCTAGGAATCTAGTGAATCAAGTTGGTTTTAAGATTTTAGAATCCAATTTAATCATAGAAATCACATTTAACATTAATTTAACCATAGAAGATCCACTATGCATCCACTATGAATCCCTGACCACCTAGTGACATAGCCCTTACTGAAACAGCCGCCAGAATTCACCACCTGGCAGTGGCGCTCCGGTGCGCAACTCAGCGTGGCTGCGCGGGCTGCGGGAACCGATCCTGGTATCGGCTGATAGGAGATTCGATGGTAGGTTGGTGGTTTGGAACATGGCTTTTATTTTTCCATATGTATAAATATATATATATAATATAACTATAATTCATGGTGGTTATAAACCAACTTAGCTATATTATGGAACATAAAAAATGTTTGAAACCACCAACCAGCTATTATATATATATGGATGTGGGTCAAAACCCTGTACCCCTGTAGTTCACCCCAAGTCATAGCTGGGATTTATGGATGTGAATAACCCACTAAAAATGGTATTAATAGGTATTGATCCATACCCATATATATATATATATATATTGGGAATAATCATCCCAACTGACTTTCATATTTTTCAGAGGGGTTGAAACCACCAATGAGTCAAGTTCTGAGGATATGGGGGGTTCCACAAATGGGGGTACCCCAAGCTCGCTGGATGGTTTTTGTGAGGGAAAATCCATCTATAAATGGATGTAACAGTTTCCATCTCAGATGATCTAGGACAAAGAATTATGTATACATCATACATATATTATAGGATATATGAAAAACAATGATAGGATACATTTGTCACCGATATTCAACTTCTGTTTATATAATATATATATATATGAGGAATGTTGACCAAGACATATGTTTGGATATCAGAACCGTGATCAAGCAGTCCATGAACTGGGAGGAAGGGATGAATGCCCAAATGAACTCAGCTATACGTTGATTTGACTTACAGGGTATAGGATGGGGCCCCCAAGATAGCGTTCAGTTGCCTTAAGTGGCTGAATTCTATGGTTTATGGTAGATATAAGTTAATGAGGGTCATAATGGTTTATACCAACTTATAACTGGGGGGGGCCTATCCTGTACCAGAGTGTTTATTCAACGGCGATGTACCTTTGAATTTGTTTTTTGGAAGTTCCTCATGTTTTGCTTAAACAGATCCTAGATATCCTAGTAAGTCTTCAATAAGAGTTGTTCTTGTCTTAAACACCAACCAATCCAACAGACACTGTTCCAGATAATGCCCCCCCCAAAAAAAAAAATGTATTCCCACTAATGTGGTAAATCCGATAATAAACCTTTCAATTTTGAGAGGGTTTATATTTACATATTTCTAGCGAATTTGACGATGGTGTACTACTGGGTTTACGACATTACAATAATCCAGCAAATCTTCCAATGATATATTTGGGGACTTGGGGATGTTTTAAGTCGATACGTTTGGCCGATCATCATCATAGGGTTATTTCCCAACCGTTAGTTAGTTTCCCATTTATCTTCCCACTTATATGGGTTTGTCTGAAAATACATTCCCCAAATTTTGATGGTGTATCATCATTTTCCCCACTTAGGTTGCCTTTTGAATGCATACCAAATTGTCAGACTCATCCATATACCCTTTGGTAAACTAACATAGCTATAGAAAAGGGCCCATTTATAGCTGACTTATCTATTAGAATCGTGATTTTCCATAGCTTGGTCAGTTTATATACCCGAGGTATTGTTTTCTTCACGGAACAGGATTCATAGCATAGTCATGGTAAGAAACCAATGATGAGGCGAACGGTTGCTTCTGGTTTTTCCACGTGCCGAACAAGGATATGTTTGGATATACCCTCTGGTAAACGTTCACAAACTGGAAAATCACATGTTTGAATGGGTAAACCAACTATTTCGACGGGGCCATTTTCAATAGCTATGTCAAATTACCAGAGGGTAAATCACCATCAAATACCATTTATAGATATTTATAGCAGTGGTAAATCCCATGAAACCACCATTTTTCCCAACAAATCACCATTTATAGTGGTTCAAAATCTATAAAACCACCATTTTTTGCGCGTTCCGTTTGTTCAGGCCCGGTCGCGGCCCAGCCCCAGACCTGCGCATGGAGACCTGAGGGCCATTGAACGTGGGGATTGACTCAGGATGAACCCAACCATAACAAGGGATTTCAATAGGGATTTGATGTGTTTTAAACTTCAACAAATGGGAATTGAGTAGGGATTTACAATGGGATTATGATATTGATAATATATATATATATATATATATCATAATATATATATATAGTCAATATATATATATATAGTCAAGATATATATATAATATGATATTATAATATGATAATATAATAGTATATAATATAATATAATATGATATGATATGATATGATGTGATATGAGATGATATGATATGACATATAATATAATGTACTGTAATGTAATATAATATAGTATAATATAATATAATATACTATAATATAATATAATATAATATAATAATATATATATATACATATACATATTGATGGGATTTATTGGGATATATACTGATATACTATATAATTATATAATGGGAATAATCCCGTCCATGCTTTCTTAAACACCTCCTCGAAACTATTTGAATCCATGTTTAGTGGAGAAACCCAATAATAAAGCTACAAGGCGAGAGGATCCCAGTTATGTTTGGTGGTTTATAAACCCATTAACTATAGTTATAACCCCCTCATCAACTCTACTTAACTTATTTAACCAAGCTATTTGGGTCAACTTAGCTATCATTCCGGGGCCTAACCTTGAAATTTTGGGAATAATTTTATTGGATATAGTCTATGGTGGGAAATAGTGGGATATAGTGCGATAGCTTGACATAGATAAGCCCAGTAGTTAAGTGGTTAGTAACCCATTGTATATTGTTACTGGATATAATTCCTTTTTTCTATAACCCACTTGCTGTGGCCAGTTAACGAAGTCCATGGCCTATCAAAGTATGTTCTCTTAACAACTGGGGATTCGCCCAGTTGTTGTCGCTAGCGCTTGTTGTCGGGGGGTTTTCTTGTAACTTGGGCCAACCATGGTCAACCATGGATGGGTACTTTAGTACATGGAGGTTTCCTGAACTAGTGGTACCCTTTGGTAAACTAACGTAACTATGGAAAATCACCGTTTTTAATGGGAAATTCCACTATAAATGGCCATGTTCAATAGCTATGTTAAATTACCAGATGGGACCCTGTTGTTGCATGGATTTTGACTGCGCTCCCATGTGGAGCAAATGAATTCTTATAGTCTTTGTCGGCAAAATGTTGTCCGATGATACAATAGAAGCCTATACATCAATGGCCAACAGGAAGCGATAAACATTGGAGGTACCTACCATTTTTTTGAGGCCCATGTAAGGGAATATCCCCACAAAATATGGCCTTATATGGTACAGTACCTTCATTTTAGGATCCTGGAGATCTCCCATTGATATACATAGGTCCGGTGGCCATGATTTGACGGAAAGAATCGAATGAATTCGTCGCAACTGGGGCACCTAATTTTCACCGTTGATACATTCATTCTCTAAATTGGGTAACGCATTGTGGTGATGGTTAGGTTTGCAACTTATCTCACAAGAATCACATGTGATTTAAATTTACTAAATTTATATCTAATTTATGTCATTATTTATGTTATAATTATGACTTGTGATGACTTCATGGATGGAGTAGAATCATTGACACTGGAATGCTGCTGTGCTTGGGGTCCTATGGAGTGCCTCCAGCCGCATGGCGTTTAGGTCGCCTGGTGCGACACGATTCCTGAGGGATTCATGAACAAATGAAACTTCTTTGAGGTATACTCAAATAGATTATGATAGATGAATGTGTATAATGTGTTTCGTATTATGAACCATTATGAATGTAGAAAAAACGATACATTGACAGTAACAAAAATTCACCCATCACCCGAAATGTGCCCAAACCTTTCGGTTTCAGCAATCTTGAGGGGACCAATTTCCATATTTTTCTTTAAATATTGGTTTTAGATCCTTTCCTCATGCTGAAAAAGAGATCCCGCGCGGCCAGGCATCAATGGAAACCAAAAGGCCAGGAATGATGATGTTGGAGCCTCAGACGTTGGTTTTGTTGGGAAATTTTTAACCTGAAACCATCGATTTTCCCATTAAGATCGTGGGGCTTTCCGGTTTCAATTTTTCCAAAAAGACCATTAGACCAATCCATTGAAAAGGGAGTTGGCTCAGGTTTAAGTGAAATCTAATTCTGCACATGTATAGATTGCAGTTGCTTATGGATTTTGTACTTGTATTTTGTCTAGTAGATTGAACGACTTCCCTCGTTGAGATGCCCTTAGGATTCCAAAAATCATCCCCAACGGACCTCATTATCACTATCACACACTCAAGTCAAGTTAACGATGATTTCAGTAATAATAGGAACACATCAATGATTCATTCCTATTCTTACTTCAATGATCTTGAATCAATTTTGAATTCCTATGATTCCCAAATGATAATGTGATTTGAGATGACTTCAGTAACGTTAAGTAATACTTACCTCAATGATTTCCCCCATAGGAACATCATCTCCTTATATGATTCAAAATATTTGGTGTATATATATATATATGTATATTATGTATATATATATATATATATATTATATTATATATATAGCATATCTGATATATAACCATATATATCTGATAACCATATAACCATATATATATATACATACTATATACATCTGATTCTTCATGTTTTGGCTTCACGGTGCTTTTTTCTTTGACGCAGGTCTCCTACAACGTCTCCCAGGAGCCACGAATGGTGATGAAGGAGGCGGCGACCCAATTTTCCATCGGGATTCCCATTGGATTGTTGCGAATTCCAGTTACCCGGCCTGGTCATGACTCACGTAGCCATGGAAAGTGGCCTAGAAATAGATGGTTTACCTGGGTTTACCGAACTTAAAAATGGTGGATCTTTCCATGGCTATGTTAGTCATAACCAGAAGGTATTGCATGATAAAAAGCTAAGTTGGTTGAACTAAGTATAGGATGGTTGAACTAAGTGTGCTGAAGAAAAATGCTGGTGATATATCACTAGTTGAAACCACATGAATGAAATCACTAGTTGTTTTAGATTGGTACTGAAGCAACGGAATAAAAAAACTGAGGGAGCACCACCTTTGGAATAGAACAGCCTAAGAAACAACCTTGTGAGGACAGAAAAAGGCTGGATTCTTAGGGTCCTGGAAGGTTGCATGCATAAAAATCATGCCCCTAAAATGTTGAGCCACCAAGATCGATAGGTGGAGCACCATGGACTCGTTCTCAATACAAATCTGCAAGGCATATGAGTCATATGAGTAACCGACAAAATTCGCGAAAGACTAAAGTAGTGGGGAGTGGAAATGGGGTCTTCAAATTTGTGCCAAAACCTTCACTACCGATAGGGGGACCACCCACTTTGGCCATGTCCATTGCGGGTAGTCAGTAATTTTGTTCGCCGCTCATATGAAATGAGGTGCTTGGTTCATACATAAGCATACAACAGTGCCAGTTGTCCGTACCATATTTGTTACCATTTGTTACCCATGTTTTTGGCGCTATGCTACCATACATTCTCTATCGTTCCACCATATACAAGTCCTGGGACGAACATGACTTTAGTTGGAGTATGGTCATTCCTACTGAACCAGACAGAAGACACCAGAAGACCAACGTAGAACCCCTTGTAACATCCGGCGATCATCGACCAATCATCAACCAATCATCACCCAATCATTCAATGAATCATGTAGACAATCATCAACCAATCATCAACCAGCAACTGACCAAACCTACCATCCTTAAACAAAATAAAGAACACATCGCAAGTGAATCCTTACAATCCTTAGAATTTAGAGCTTTATCAGAGTTTTGTGAGGTTTTTACATGTTATTACCATGGTTTCTGCATGTTTTATCCCCTGTGATTTCATCACCGGGGCCACGTAGGTGACACGAGCCTTAACGTCTCATGGCATCAGTTTTCGGCAGATGTCGAACTACGTGGTGCGCCCCGTTGCCGGGGGATTCCGGGGGTTGGCGCTGGTCGATGGAGACGAGCTGCTGGGTGCTTTCAGATATTGAATGTGTTTAACGGTTTAAGAATAGGTACCGAGTTATATAATGATATATTTATATAATATATAATATTATATATATAATATAATATAATATATATATATATATATATATATATAATATAATATATATATATATATAATATATATAATATATATATAATATAATATATATAGCGAACTGTAGGAAATCTAGTTTACTGTATAGTTTGGATAATGTGGATTCAAGATAGTTAAATAATAGTTGCTGGTTGGTATAATCATGTATATATCAACTATTTAAGTAAAACTGACTATCACTCTATATCAGTTTCCTCTCCTTTGGAACCCCTGCCGGAACCATGTTAGCACTACGAAATTTCTATTGATTATGCCTGGTTTTGGATTTCAACTTTGATTTGTTCAGTCTTCACCTCTGATAAATCCAACACTAAAGCTACCATTTGGGGATGATATGTACATATATGTCCATATATTTCCCAGCATTTACCAGCAAAAATGGTGATGACTCGGATTTTTTTCACCCCTGGCGGCATGAACACCTCGTTTCCAGGTGCGCTGCCAAACCCGTGAACTGCGTTTCCAGGTGGAGCGATCGAAAAAAATGGGTCGATTCCAATGTCGTTAAGTAAGTCGTTGCTTGCGAATGGGGATGTTTTTTTGTGTTTGTTTTCCGATATGATAGATGATGATAGTAGTAGAATAGTAAACATGAATGTTATATAATGGTTAATGGTACCCTCTGGTAAACATACAAAAAACTATAGAAAGATCCACCATGTTCAATGGGAAAATCCACTATTTCTATGGCCATTTTCAATAGCTATGTTAGTTTAGCAGAGGGTATGATAGATGATGATAATAGTAAAATAGTAAACATGAATGTTAATGGTAAAAAAAAAGACAAACTCTGCAGGTTATTAGTTAACTATAGTTATATCATGTTGACAATCATCTTATATTCCCCCTATTATCAGTGAAATAGTATCTCTAATGCTATACCCAACCCAATACAATGATATTAACTAGAGTTATATTAATCATGTGATATCCCCAAAATCGACCCTAGTTCAACCCGTTATTTGCGTCAACTTTGCGATTTCATTTACCATTTGGTTATGACTAACATAGCCATGGAAAATTCACCATTTTTCAATAGGTCAACCATCTATTTCTATGGGCCATCTATACCATGGCTATGTGAGTCATAACCAGATGGTAATTTGGGGGTTTCTGAAGTCACGGGGGATCCCCAGTCGTCACCGTTTTGATTTTTTTCTACGAAATCACGGACTAATGACTTGGATGATTGGGGGTACCCCCATGACTTAGGACACCTTGATTTGAAGCTTTTGCTGTGGGATGTCTGCGAAGCAGCGACTGTTTTTCAAAAAGTCGGGGTGTTTTCAAGATTGACCATGGAATTGCTGTGGGATTTCTGTAGGGTTCCAAGACACCACGCCGATAAAAATCATCAATCATAAGACCTAGGTTTCATGGAGGCAAGCGGCATGGGATGCAACAAAAACATACAAAAACTATGTTCGAATTCCGCACCAAAAATCGTGGAAGAACTGGAATAACACCAAATTCTGGGTCAACAGCGTCTTGTGAAGGGGATTAATGAATATTAGTGAAGGGTTACTTTCGAGGCTACTTTTCAGCCATGCCATCGTCAAATTGTGTGGCCATCAATTCTTTCTTCACCTCATGAGTTGTTTAGTTGGAGCAATTGTGAGGCGAATTCCCCCAGGAATTTTGGAAGTTATTCCTTAATTATTGGCCTAGGGGCACTGGGGACCTGGGGGTTGTCAATCTGGGTCTGACAACGTGATAAAGTTGGATAGGAACAATAGAATTACAAAGATGTTGCCAGCATCATTGCAAACTTCGATTGGTGAACACTTCAGTTTTTTTTCGTTAACATGCAACCCGGCACGTCAAGAAATACCAGGATGTGTAGGAGATGTTTACAAAAAAACTGAGGTACCGAAATGAAAACATGCTTGGAATCCCGTGGTTTGTGGCCCTGGTTGGAATCCTATGTGGTTTGGATGAGGATCCTCGAAAAACATCCAGTTGTGTCATCTGGGAAACTGCGGACTGTCATGAATGGTTCCACCAAATAAACAATTTTGTGTACCCCATTGACGCACTCGACTGTTATTTTCTTGGCTACATAATATGTATATATATATACATACATATTGTATCCTCATAATCTCATTTATAGATTGTTTTCCCAGTATGTCCCATTACGAAGCTGATGGCTAAACCACCCCAAATCCATGAAATTCATTGGTCACATCCCAAAAAGTTCTCATGGTTTGCCATGAGAATCAATAGAAACAAGTGCTACGGTGGATGGTTGCGAAATCCTGCACCACCAATTTGGGATGGTTGAAAGCCTATAAATAATGGGATAAACAACCTATCAACTGGTGATTCGGATTTCTTCTTCCATCCACAGTATGATTGAACTATAGAACTCACATATTTTAAACAGCCTATAATGGTGGTTTCCAACAGTTGTTATTTTCCAACATTATGTGGGATAATCCTTCCCATTGACTTTCATATTTTTCAAGATGTTTGAAACCACCAACCAGTCATCCTCTGGTAAACATTCAAAAAACTGTGGAAAATTACCATTTTTCATGGGAAAATCCACTATTTCTATGGGAGCTGTGGAGTTATTGGTTTTTCGGGATGCGTTTTTTTTTTCAGGCAGAGATTCTGGAGGCCGAGCAAGGCCAGCCTGGGCCTCGGAGCTATCAAACATGGACCACTTTTGGCAATTTGAGTGATTTACCCTCCGGTTATGTCAAAATAGCTATTGAAAATGACCATGTGTAATGGATTTTCCCATTAAACATGGTGATTTTCCATAGCTATGTTAGTTTACCAGAGGGTAGATAGATCGGATTAGAATAGATAGATCGGATTAGATTAGATTCGATAGATCAGATAGACGTAATTTAAATCTGCAGCGCAGAGTGTCTAAGATTGAGAAAGCTGTGTAGATCTGAAGATAGGAGTGACATATAACTAGTGCACAGGGGGTCAAAGGCGCTTGTTTAAATGGATGCTAATGACGATTTTAGATTGATGGTACATCAACATGAAGCATCACACCGCCATATTGCAGGATTTGGCTTACACAAAGTCCCACTTTGTACATGGATTGAGCTCAGATGTGCGGGCCATGATTAATAGTTATATCAATATCATCCATTCTCAATTATTTGGCTACACTAATGAAGGTACTGAATTCACTACCTTTGGCCTACTTTGGATAGGACCTATTTTTAGATAAGTGCATCGATTTTTGATCCAAGCAAGATGGAAATGGGGGTACCCCCAAAGTTTGGATGGTTTATTTCATGGAACATCCTGTTTGAATGGATGATTTGGGGTACCCCAATTTAAGAAACCTCCAGATCCACGTGTCAAAGATCAAAGGTACGACTGGATGTAGAAGCCGCTGCAAGGTGTTGGGGCTGGTCATAGCTCCACGGGGGAGTTCTCATGGGAACTAATCAATGGGAAATCCAGGATCCTAAAATGGAGGTATTGTACATTATTGTACCATATAAGTCCATATGTTGTGGGGATATTCCTGAAATGGCCATTGAACTAATCAGGCTTCGAGTTTCATCAGTTTCATCCCATGTTTTTTGTTGACACACGACCAAGGTTTCTTCTGCGCTTCAGGAAAGCTTCCGGAAATGTGCGGTCCCCATTTTCCTCCAAGGGCCTTTTTGCGGATTTGGAATCTGAAACGTCTCCCGAAATCCTGTGGTTCATCGTGCACCAACAAAATGGCTATGACGGCTATCCTGAGGGGTACCCATGGGTACCCCATTTTTCAGCTCCTCAAATGGTGTTGATTGATGTTGATTTGATTCTCTGAATGGCTATGAAAGTACCCTCTGGTAATTTAACATAGCTATTGAAAATGGTGATTTATAGTGACATTTCCCATTAAACATGGTGATTGTCCATAGTTATGTTAGTTTACCAGAGGGTAATGTGTACGGAAACATCATAACGATACCCATCCGCCAAAAGAATGACTTGTGACAGGAACGGCATCGAAGACAACAGATAACATATCCATGGCTGGGCCATGATGTTAAATTTTACTTTGAACAGCTTGTTGGCTGGGACATCTATTGTTTGCGTGTGTGTATGTTCTCGATATGTGTCTTGCAATTTGTAGTAAAACGTGAATAATACCTCGCGAGTAGTCACTTCATTCACCCTGAAGTTGTCTAGTTTCTGTTAACGCGTTAACGATACCTGCAGGGTCAGCAATTGTGAAAGGCCTTAAAGATCCAAAGATGTCTGTGACAGGTCCTTGGAAGGACAGATCAAGCTGCCAGTTTTTTCAGGGTTTGTCCAGAAGTTTTCATAGAGTAATCATGCTTTGCCAGATACAAAAGTATGACATCTGGTAAGATTATGTAAGATTTGCAAAATGCAAAACACAAAAGCTCCACCGTTCTGGAAAAACAGCACCAGACAGCTAGACAGGTTCCAGACAGGTTCCAGACGGCGCTACCTGCTCCAGCTGCTCCAGGTACGCAGCTACAAAGATCTGTGTTCCAGGCCATGGGGGACACACGATCGATCTCCATAACTGGGACATGGTTACCCTCTGGTAAACGTTTACAGTTTGCGGAGTGGAAAATCACCATTGTAATAGGTAAATCAACGATTTCTATGGGCCATTTTCTATAGCTATGTTAGTTTACCAGAGGGTAACTGGCTCGTGACTTAAATGAAACATGGAGATCAAAAAGGGATTGATTGGGATGAACTATGATGAAATCTCTTTGTTTTCAGGCTTCATGTTCCGTTAATGATGGAGCCTGTTGGTCTTATTTCGAAATCCCTTCAGATCTAGTTCCACTGGATGTGAGATTGGGAGTGGAGGTTTCAACTCCCTCATTCTCACCCTGCCTGGGAGTGGCTTTTGAGCCTTTGAAGCCTACCTGGAAAGTCCAAGTTGATCCAACTTGATTTTTTTTTAATGGACATGTATCCACAGCCAGATGTCAATATAATAATAATAATTAATAATAATTATTATTATCATTATTTATTATTATTATTATGATTATTATTATTATTAATTATTATTATTATATATATATATATATATATGTATATGTCATGGTTTTTTGAAATAGAATTTCCATATTGGGAGATGGGGAAATAAACTTAAGCCCCAGGAGGTACCACAGACTTTCAAGAATTCTTCAGTGCATGTTTAGTATGAACATTGTATGAACCACCTATCGGGGTGCAAAAAAAAAAGCGATCCATATCCAAACCGACTCAGCTTTCATGTTGGTGGTTCAACCGTCCGCATGTTAAGACCTGCAGGCTTCTCACGAGCATGAACCTCTGAGGCCACGGCCAAAATCCGGCCCAAACGGGGTATGAATCTCCAGGAATGCCAGTTGCCACTTGATTTGCAGAGCGACCGAATCAGGATATCATCAGACTGGTTTGGTTTCAGTCTGATTTACTGGGTAAACTTTGGGTAATTATGTTAATGGTTTATATAGTAATTTATATATATATATATTGTTTTTGTTTGCTATCTTTTGCTATAAATAGGAATCCATACTAAACAGCTGTGTCTTGTAATATTTTGCAGTGTATCTAAGATTGGCCATGATGCTAGCTCAATCTTACATGGATACTTTAATCCTTTAGTCTTTTGGTATCAATGGGAATATCTACTAACCAGCAAGGAAATTATTTTTTTGCAGGGTATCTAAGATTGGCCATGATGTATTTATTTACTCCATGTTGCGCTCATTAACCTGGCTTTGACCATCTTGGGTTGACCATGTTTCATGGGGAAATCATCCAATCATTCGTTTGTACATCACCGGCTGGATAGTTAGTTTAATCCTTTCCTTTTTTGCCTTGTTTATGGACAAAAACTCCAGCTTGAAAGATGATGTTTTTGTGGACTACCGAAGATTGACCATGTATTACCCTCTGGTAATTTAACGTAGCTATTGAAAATGGCCATAGAAATAGTGGATTTTCCCATTAAAAATGGTGATTTTCTATAGTTATGTTAGTTTACCGGAGGGTATTTGTAGATTCAAATCACCTTCTCGGAGGCTGGCACCCGCTGTTGCTCCCCGCCGTTTGCCGTCAATGCCGAGTCCGGTTTACGACCTCGGCCGCCGGCGACGGAAAGAACAGCCCGGGGCGCTCCCCGACGACCATAAGAACTGCGGTTTTCTTTGGAGCCTCAGATTGACTTGATGAATCTTTGGGAAAATCTTAGATATTTTAGTTAAGACATGTAAAGACCCAAAAAAGATGAATCCCAAAAAACATATCCCAGGCTTGCAATTGAAAATGAAGCCAGTTGAGTTTTGAAAGATGCAGCAACTTTTTCTGAAAGCTGGTCGTTGGGGTGCCAAAGTTTCAGACCTAAGTTGTCAAGTTGTCAACCAAAGCTACAAATGCGCGCCATGACTTTGCAATCGAATTTATGTTCCGATCCGTGCTGACTCGGATGCCAGAAGCGACGGGAAGTTCTGACAGCCTGACAGCTGCGTTGTACGGCATCATCCTGCTCTGGTAGACCAGGTGATACCAGGGTGATACCACGGGAATATTCATTATTCATTACCCCATAGGATCCATGTATGCTATATATGGTAACATTTACCATCAATATACCCCAAATGTTAGCATATATACCATACATGGATCCTATGGGTACTGGTTGGTGGTTTGGAACATGTTTTATTTGTCCATATATTGGGAAGAATGTTCCCAATTGACTTTCATATTTTTCAGAGGAGTAGGTCAACCACCAACCAGATTATCGTTGATACATGAGAATGGGTCGGATTGCGTGTGAGCTTCAAATGATCCACTGCGCTTGTCTACTGGGAGATGAGCTCAATTCATGTGTTGCAGATTGGTTCTGACTGTGGCTGGTCGTTCGTTGAATCATTGTCATGTTTTGCCGTACTGTTTCAGACATGTCAGAACTTGCGGAATATGGGTTTAGTATGGTTTAGTTCAAACCTGACCATGATAGTCAAGATACTCAAGTTAATGACCAATAAACCCAAATTTCATTTGAGTTTGAAGATGGTGGATTCCACAATTTAACCCCCATGGATAATGAATGATGATTAACATCAGGGTGTGCTCGCCATGACGTGTTTAACGTATTTTTTAACGGGGCGGTTCACCTAAATTCTCACCACAGCCAGAGACCATTCTTCGCTCACCTGGAAAGTGTCCCTTGAGTCCACTGTAGAGAGATAGAATGTCAACCCTGAATAAACCCCGGCTGTTGAAAAGAAGGAGGCTACCATTGAAGTATTAGATTATGACTATTGGAGGGGTACCCCCTTAATGAATGTATGTATTTATGTATATTAGTATAAATTGTTACGCACGGTATATCTCATATTACACAATTACACAGAGTTTTCCTTCATTTGCTACAATGTGGGGCCCCCCAGTTATAAGTTGGTTTATAAACCCCAGTAACTATAGTTATTAGACTACCATAAACCATAGTTATTGGAGTTATAAACCAATCTAGATATCTTGGGGGCCCCATCCTGTAGATCCATTTATCACTTCGACTCTGGTTATTCGGCTTCTTGGCATTTCGGAGCAGCGCGGCCGGGGTGGCCGGAGAATGCCGAGAAACATGCCGCCCTTGCACGAGCCGAGATGGTGAGGTAACTGGTCATGACGGCAGGTGGGAGCGAAAGTCACGACATTTGGACATGGGGATGGTGGATGTTATGTTATGTTATATTATATATTATATATACCAGCTGTGGATGTTCAATATAGCACCAGCTATATACCTTTTTGGTCATGTGGATGTTATATTATATATTTATATATACCATCTGTTTTTTAACATAGCGAACATGAAAATGGCCCATAGAAATAGATGGTTTACCATGGTTTACCTATTAAAAATGGTGATTTTCCATGGCTATGTTAAATAACCACAGGGTATATATATATATATGTACCGTCTGGTAATTAAACATGGTGTGGTGGAAAATCAACCCATTTAATAGATGATTTGTCCATAAAAAAGTTTGCATCTATAGGGGATTCCTCATTGCCACGTTTGATTACCGGAGGGTCGTTTTTTTTTTTTTGTGTCCATATACAAATATATATTAGTATATATATATAGTTTTTTAAGTCATATATAATTGTATCTGTTCATATGCATTAATTAATATATTTGCAGTGTGTCCAACATGAGCCAGCGCCATGAAAAGCTGGGACCCTTGTCGACCAGAAATAGATGGTGATGTCCCCAACGCTGTCATTTTGGTAATGTTCGCCTGTAGATGATTGAATGATGCTTCTGTGATTCTTGAATTGCCCAATGATTTTGGTGGTTAATACTAGGTCAATCTGACATGGGTACTTGAATCCTTTAGTCTTTTGGTATCAATAGGAATATCTACGTTCGCCAGCAAAGAATTTATTTTTTTCAGGGTATCTAAGATTGGCAATGTTAACAGTTAACAGGGTTCAATCCTTGGTTGCAAGTGTTCAGCTGGCCAAAACGAGACCTTCGCTTCTGCCCGCGCGAATTCCCACGGTGAATGGACCCAACTTGATCAAATGAGCTCCGGAAAAAGTGGTGCTGGGAATGAGCTCGGCCGTCGCAGGCTGTAGTAACATGTAGTAACATTGTGTGTGGGATGGATCAAGCATATCAAGCGGATGAAGGAAGAAGACATCTGGAAAAGAAACCCAAAAGCCTCTGGTTCTTGAACGGTTTGCCATGGAAAATCACCATTTTTAAGAGGTGCATCATCAATCATCTATTTCTATGGGCCATGTTCCATAATTAGCTACGTTAAATAACCAAAGGGTAATTACAATTGCCTACAATGTGGGGCCCCCCAGTTATAAATTGGTTTATAAACCCCAGTAACTATAGTTATTAGACTACCATAAACCATAGTTATTGGAGTTATAAACATTTATAAACCAACTTAGATATCTTGGGGGCCCCATCCTGTACACCAGAAACGAAAATATCTTCCAAACCCATATCCTTTTCGATGGCTGTGAGAGCTTAGATCTTGAGGGCCTACACATGGCGAGCCACCAAGAAACACGTACATAAGCTTGGGTCCGAAGTGACATTCGGAATTTGATTTCAGCCAGTATATATATATTATAATATATTTATATTATAATATATATATATATATTATATATATTATATATATATATATATATTATATATATATATATATTTGATATTGACTTTTATATAGAAGATTTAGTCCTAGACCTAGATGACTACAATGTGAATAGTATATATATATATACATTGAATGGTTTTATAACATTAAAGTGGGGTTGACCAACAATAGCGGGGTCAACATATGTCAACATCACATCACGTGGGAGTTGACATGGTTGACATGTGCCGGGTCACGGCACCCTGGTGCCCAAAACTGTTCCCAGCCATCGACCTTTACGTGGATCATTTGGTGGTGTGAAATGTTTTATATTCAACCATGTTTGGGATCATGAACTTACTTTTTTTTGGAAAGGGTGGTTGAAACTACGTGATGTTGTTGATTGGGGGCATGTTTTCACGAGGGTTTGCTTGCGAAGCTGGTTTTTCTACATTCAACGACCACTTTAGAAGGTATACCCCATGTCCGGACACACTCATATGAACCATTGCAACCATGCAAAGTTGGCAACAACGACGTTCGCCGCTCTCGTTTCGGCTTGAGGCTGCTGCCTTGCTGACACCCCCATGGTTTATGGTCCCAGTCATGGTTTCATCATGGTTTCTGATGGGATTATTTTGAGATCGCATTTTCATGCATTCAAACATTAGCAAATGTAAACATTGAGTTTTCTTCCTCATGTTCTTGATGGAAGTACAAATCTTCGGGAGAGTCACTGCGTTAGACAGAGTGAACTGCGTCTTTCCCATCCACATTGTCAATTTAAGAAATTTAGGTTTGTGGCCACGAATTCATAGGTGAGTTGCCTAAATCGGAGATGATAAACACTGTAGACTAGATAGAAGAAATGCACATGAGTGGGATTGATCGGAGATTGTTTCAATGGTCATTTGCTTCTCGATGCGTCGGGGTGTTCACTTCTTTGGGAAAATTACTTTGAAGAACTTCGCAAGCTCGTTTCCAGGGGCGCGCGCTGCCCTGTTTTCATTGATCTTTCTTCATCTTTCTTCATCTTTCTTCGACAAAGAAACAGCAACAAAACATGCGTCATCATCCCTTCAAAAAACAGTGATGAACAGTGATGAACAGTGATGAACAGTTAATTGTTGTCACATCGGTCCATTCCTTCTCTTTTCTCTTGACGTCCGTATCATTACAAACTATAGTTTATATAAATGCATAATGATTATATAACAATATTGTATCTATATAGCACCAAACTCTCCAAACGGTTTCCTTGAAACCAGCCCCCCAAAAAAATTGGCGGTGCCATGGCGGTGCCCTTGTCCAAGAGCGAACTAGACTTTGCCCTGCAGGCGATTTTTTGAGTTGTCCATGAGTTATCCATAGTTATCCTCTGGTAATTTAAGATAGCTATACTGGAAATAACATGAAATAACTATGTTTTTCATAAATCATAGCAATTTTCTAGGAAATACCATCTGATGATGGGGAGTTTAAAAAACTATAGTATGCTGTACTTATTTTAAGCGTGACATGAATAGTGATATTTACTCAACAGTGTTTAAAATAGCTATTGAACATTGCCCATTTATAGTTGTTTTACCCGTTAAAAATGGTGATGTTCCATACTTGCCTTAAATTACCAGAGTTGTTTGATATATTAATCACTATTAATCACTATTAATCACTATTAATCACTATTAATCACTATTAATCACTATTAATCACTATTAATCACCACATTAATCACCACATTAATCACCACATTAATCACCACATTAATCACCACATTAATCACCACATTAATCACTATTAATCACTATTAATCACCACATTAATCGCTATTAATCACCACATTAATCACTATTAATCACCATATTAATCTTTCCAGGGTATTTGAGATTGACACGGCTTGCTGTTTGCTGTTCAGAAACGTTTTCGATGATCCCAATAAGCCAGGCTCTGCGAGTGGAGAATGTGCGGGTCAGCGGGTCTCAGTGGGTCTGTTGGAAAAAACCCGAACGGAGGGACCATGAAATGGAAATCCCATGGTTGTGCCCATGAAGTAAAGACTATTGTTATTATAAAATATTACTATTATTATTATTATTATATATATATCACTATTACTAATTTATTTACTATTGTTTAGACTATTGATGATAGCAATAATAAATATGTTATCACTATCATTATAATCATTATCACTATTGAATATTATTATAACTATCGTTATTGCCATTGATATGTTCGATTTGAGTTTTGTTTGAAACACATTCTTTGACAGTCCTGGATTGGTTCAAGTCGCCCTGTTCATTGGGCGGGTGAAGATTCATTGAGCGGTTTTGGAAGATACATGAAGATATGATATTCCATTCCATAAAGAGGACATACAATATGATTATATATATATATATATATATTATATAATCCAAATAGTATATACACAGTATATATATATCCAAAGTGATCATTTATGGTACATGTCATTTATGTTCATTGTTCTAAAGAAAAGCAATACTATACACATATTATATCGAAATATTGGGTAAGATATGACAAGATATCAAAACCCAATACAATATATATATATATTGATCGTCAGATAAAATCAGAGTATCCAATCATATCCAAGTATAACATTCTATCATTTCTAGTAAGATCAATGGCCATTTCAGGATCCTAAATTGGAGGTACCGATTCCATATATAAGGCCTATGTTTCAGGCCTAAATTTCAGAGAATATCCCCACAAAATATGGCCAACAATATGGTACTAACGTACCTCCATCTGTTGGATCCTGGAATCTCCATTGAATCCATTGAATCCCCATCTATAATGTTCTCTGCATCTAAATGGTATATCAATGGCCAATAGTATTCTATCATTTCTAGTAAGATAACATATCATTTCTAGTAACACAACACCACACATGTGGATCTTTAAAAAGCACAGCACTGTCGAAGCCAGCCCCGGCCTTAACGTACTTCTCCAATGAGGTGGACGGACGGGCCTTAACAGCGTGCCCCGGCTTGCTTTAAGCATGTGTGCCTATTCAATAAAGAAAGATATCAGATGGAACATACCCTCTGGTTATGTCAATCATGGTGATTTGTTGCAAAAAATGGTGGTTTTATAGATTTTTAACCACTATAAATGGTGATTTGATGGTGATTTACCCTCTGGTTATGTCAAAATGGTTGGTGGTTTTCCCATGAAAATGCTGGTTTCATGGGATGGATATCACGAAATAAATGGTGATTCGATGGTGATTTACCCTCTGGTAATTTAACAGTGTGCTATTGAAAATGGCCATAGACATAGTGGATTTTCCCATAAATAGCATGGTGGATCTTTCCCATCAGTTATGTAAACGTTTACCAGAGGGTACCATGCACATCAATTCACTGTTGTTATGTTCTATGGATGGTTAATATCTATTGCATAATGTAATGCTGTGTATTATGTGATTTATTCGATCCATCATAAGAATCCTTATTTTACTATTTTACTCATCTGCAAAGAAAAACTAAGAACGAAACACAACACGTTGTAGTAGATCAAAAACCTGAGTTTTTCTTGCGGGGACGAACACATGATATGCAGGTTGAAGCTTCAGATATTTTGTTGGACATTATCTGGGGGGTCCTTGATCTCCAAAGCCCTGAGGATTTTTTTTGGGGGAGCTTGGATGGATAGTTTTTAGTAGTTCAATAGATTTCATTCTTTTGCGAAAATATGGGATATGTGCCAGCTAGTTACAAGAAAATTCCGGGTATCTAAGATTAGGAATGGTATTTTTTGGTGTTTTGAAGCCACCGTTTAAAAGGGTGTGTCTGAAGAAATCGGGTACCCAAAACTTGATGTTTCTTCATCACTTTCTCCATTAGCATGTCCAGAAAATGGGGGTTATACCGCCTCATTTTTGGACAGACCCAAAAAGACTGTTGTTAGCCACTTAGCCACAAATGATGCCATTCTATCGCAATTTGTATACATGATTTCCCTTTATATAGATACAGTGTTAGTTCGCTGATATTTCCTCCCTTATGTCGAACGGTGTCGAGTTCGTTGCATCTTTTTTTTGGGGGTTGCCCTCCGGTCAACGTGGCGTGCTGGACATTTCACCATTTAGTTCGATGTTCTTCTCAGCTATAATCTTCCATTCTTAATAGAGGATGTCCTACAGGATGGGGCCCCCAAGATATCTAAGTTGGTGCAAATAACTCCAATAACTATATGGTTTATGGTAGTTATAACATGTTATAACTATAGTTACTGGGCTTTATAAACCAACGTTCACATCACTGGGGGGCCCCACATTGTATACCATCAATCACCATTAGTATATCATCCATATACCATTAATATACCATTAATATACCATTAATATACCATGTTTTTTCCCATGTTTTTTCCCATGTTTTTCCCTTGAAAAAACCTTCATCATGACCCCGTTCTGAAATTCAGGTACCGCCGGCTTGGCATCCGTTTCGGCGCCAAGCATGGCGAGGTTCGGTACGTTTGAACGTGGAAAAAACCACGTCAGATTCGGTGGCTATAGGATCGAAACATAGGAAAACCCATGGGAAAAGCATTGGAAAATCCATGGGAAAATATGGTGATTTTTGTCCTAATGATAAAAAACCAGTTGAAACATGATGAAAGATATGGAGATGTGGGGCTGATTGATGAAATCTTTGTCTTCTCATGGAAAAAAACCCTCAAAATGGTGTTTGTTTTTATCGGGGAAACATTTTTGGATGAACCGAAGGATTTGGGGTTTTCCGAAGTTGGCCAACATCACCTCCACAGTGGTCAACATTCATTGACTGACTTGCAGAAAAATGCAGAAACATAAGATAGACTTGGGTATGTTTAAATATCTGGTTAATACATGGTTAAATATCTGGTTAATACCAATGACTTGGGTTTTTCTACTAATATGGTATGCTACCAAAGACCATCGATTATCTGGTGGGTGGTGTTCAATATTGTTCATGTTTAGCCTTTTTGAAACGGGAATCCCCAATGACGAGCATATTCAGGCGCTTGAAACCACCATCCAGATCTGGTGAAATTTACCGGATGGATTTGGTTGCCGTATGGGTTATTGTGGTGTTTTTGGGGCTTCATCTGGGTAAACATCAGAACGCTAAAGGTAAAACCAACATAAACCAACTTAGCATGGGATCAACTATAACAATAAATTGGCATATTGTAGAATATTTGGAAACCTTGGATGGTTCAGTCCTTTAGCCATTTGAGTCATTTGCCATTTTTTTGAGAATATTTGCTCAGCTCTCTAGCCAGCTAAGCAAAAGCAGGGTATCTAAGACTGGCCATAAACAAATTGGTGGTTGATTTTAAGCAACCACAAGTTTGGAAAAACTTGCCTTTTAGCAGCAAACAACAACAACGACAACGTCTTAAATGGCATTGAACCTAGCGAAAAAATGAGAGGCATTGAAAAATTTACCGCGTTTTTTTTCGGGCCTCTTCGAAAATCGAGGAACAGTATTTCGTATTTCACCCAGGGTAAAACATCTTTTGTTAGACCCCTTGGGAAGATCATCCCCTAATTACGCTGGGATCGATCATCCATTTGCTGGGACCGATCCAGTACTGCAGATCCCATGAGTTGATGAAGAGTTGATGGCCTTGAAGAGTTCACCAACAGTTGGGTGGTTTAAGGAACATGGCTTTTATATGTTAATGTTTGGTAGCCAACCATTATTAACCATGGAACATTGGTGAATGAGATATACTGCTTGGTGGTGACTGGGAACCATGGAATTTTGAATGACTTGAATGACTTTCGATGAACAGTTGGGAATTTTGTTCAGATCCCAACTGACGAAGTCCATCATTTTTCAGAGGGGTAGGTATACCACCAACCAGTCATTGATTTCGTTGGTGTCGAAGTGTTCCCTCTCGATCCCTCTAGATCCTATCTATTCGCTTCTCATTGAGTTCCCACATGTTTACTGAGTTCAATTCAACAACTTCACGGAGTCCATTCAATTCCAGATATCTATCATATATAATCATATATACAATTATATGTATGTATATATATATATATACATGTGTATAATATATATATATATATATATAAATGATATAATATATATATGTACATATATATATATATATTGTGTGTGTATGTATATATATATAGTTATATATATATATCATGTATATATTTCATCATGTTTCTGTGTGTATTTTTGGCTGGGAAATCTCCCAAAAGCATGTTACATCTTTGAGAAACCACTCCGTCAGGTGGAGGTGACTTGCCCGCCTTGTGTTGCGGCGGCTGTGGGAAGTAGTCCAAGTTGGGAAGTCATAAAATGTCCCAAAAAGGAGAAACATAAAGCAGAAATGCCCCAAACATGGGGTATGTTTGTTAGATCTGTTGACACTTTCTTGGATACGTGGTGGCTTGGATGGTTTGGAACAATATTTTCCACTCGTTCTCCCACATGTTTCCATTTATTTCATTTGACAATCTCATTAAATCAACATAAATCGCCATGATCAAGCACCCAACGGGCGGGAACAGGGTCAAGGTAAATGAGCGGTTTGGAACTGCTGCGGACAATTCATGGCAGATTCGTTGGCCACAGGCTGAGACGTAGGGCCGAGGTCATCTGCTGTGAATCTGTGTTTAAAGACATATCAAGAGTGTTCAAGCACATCAATACACTAATCGATAAAGCACTGAACACAATCATTCAAACAAAATCGCAAGCACCCCAGTTTTGGCGTTCCATGTGAAAATTTGGACGTTAGCTCCCTATGCTTGTTGCCATTGTCTGGAACATGGGCGTGATCAATCCTCGTGAAGGTCAAACTTGGATATGTACATACTTCATGCAATCATGTTGTTATCTAGCAGGAACATAACTAAAACGCCATAAGATTGAACCGGACTCATGTTCAAGCAAGAGTCATGCAATAGTCATACACAACCATGTAAAGATGATATGTTATGGCGCAGCTAGTGTTGCAGTGAACAAAGGTTTAGGTCGTCAGCTGAGTTTCACTCGCGTTACTTCCATTTCTGCCAGTCAATGTATATCAATGCATAAATCTATTCATGCACATTCATACCTAACTGAGCGAGATATCTCTACATATCTATAGATATCGATACATATTCATCATATTCGCTTAAGCTACATATAGTATATCCAGATGTCCCTATAGTTGATATAACATCATGGGGACAGACACACCAAGTGCACTGCATTGCCAGGTGAATTTCGGCCCGTCAAGAGCCTTTGCAGTGTGAGACTCAAACCAAGACCTCACTGTGGAAGTGGCTTTTCAAGTCTAGGTGTGACATATGGAGGTTTCCTGAAATGGGTATACCCCATAGCTGGATGGCTTACTTCATGGAAAATCCTACTAAAATGGATGATTTGGGGGTACCCCCATTTTAGGAAACCTCCACATATATTTCTAGCTTGTTTGTTTACGTACAGTCAGTTATGCGATATCACATGGAGTTGTTTGTATCATAACCTGTAAACTGTATCATGGATGTGTATACTCTTGTTCTTTATTATCTACAAACATATGAATGATCTATCACATACACTCCGGTAATCAAACGTATTGAAAATTCATCATTTATATAGTTCGATGTTTTTTTCCATATATCATGTATATGACATATGTTTTGCTGTATACATTATACATGTATTGTATGATTTGCATCAAAACTGAATATTAATGAATATCAACAATCAGTATCATTATAAGTATATGGTGTATATATATATATGTATATATATGTATATATTATATATATACACACAACAGGGTGGTGACCCCCAGTTATAGGCTAGGTTGCTTTATACTCCTATTAAACATCAGCTAGATAAATCCCATGAAATCCCATGAATTCCTGGCTGATTTTCTGGCTGAAATCAGCATTTTCCAGCATTTTCCCATGGTTGTCCCATGGTTTTCACCCCGGCCCCAGTCCTATGAACCGAGGTTTGTAGCGGGGAGATCGTGGCGCCCAATGCCAATCGACCCCGGGAGGGACGCATCAGTTTCCACGTGGAGCAGGGACACCGAGATACGCCCAGCCGTGACAACCATGGGGATGGTTGGAAGAGGTTGGAAGATGGTGGAACCATGGAAGAGGGGGAGATGTCTGGTCAATTTTTGGGGTGTGTTTCATGGTTTGAAGATGTCTGAAGTGTTTTTGTTTATGTGTTTTTTTGGTATGTTTTTTTGTGATTTTCATATGGCTTCATATGGTTTTAATGGGAGAATCATCTGCAATTTTAATGGTCGATTGATGTTCGATGAGTGGAGTTGATCATTGGAAAACTACCCCCCCAATTATTATTTTATAGGAGAGGTATGGAAAGATGAAGTCCTTAACTGCTTGGTGGTGACTGGGAACCATGGAATTTTGAATGACTTTCCATGAAAAGTTGGGAATGGAATGTCATCATCCCAACTGACGAAGTCCATCATTTTTCAGAGGGGTTGGTATACCACCAACCAGTTAACTATTGGGTTTTTGGGGTCTTGAAATGAGGGACGCCTTCTCTACACATGGCTAGCAATCCCCAACAAAATCTACGGGTAAAGGCAACGTAAGTGGAAAATAACCACATGAGGTAACCCAGTTGATTTTTTTGTTTTTAATGGAATACACCCACTTAGAATAATAGTGTATTTTTGTCAAGCATTATAATAGACCATTTACGATATAAACAGGGATAATTTGGAGTAATCTAGTGGGTTATGTGTGGAGTAAATTCAGATTGACGGTCGTTGCAACTGGATGTATCACAATAGTTCAGATCATATCTTACAATCACTATGTAGAAGCTACCACCACTCGGATACAATGCAAATTGTACCACTGATCACTGGGAGACAATGCGCAAATGGATTATATATATATAATCTCATAATCCCTTCACACTAATAAGTGGGATATGTTGTCAATTACCTACTTAATGACCCTCAAATCCAACTTAGGGAATCTTCCAAGTGGGAACCGAGGGATATGCTGGTTTTTTGTCATCTAATCGGCACACTTTGGGATGAACTGGAGTGAAGCCACATATGTCCTGGCGTGATGGTCAGCAACACAAGTTTCATATACTTTGAGATGGCTAAATGGACTAAATGGCTAAAAGATCACAAGCTGAAAACAGAAGTGTCGCGGCAACGATGACGCGGCTACGAAATGACGCCACTGGCTCTGCTGGCGCGGTGCCGGGCCGAGCCGGGGATCATCTTTTGGAAAGATGGGTCGGGCAGCTTCAGCGATGATTTGTTTCACCACCAGACAAGGATCAAGAAGAAATGTCCTGAGTCGTTGGACTGTCCAAATCATCAGCGTCGCTAATAGGTGACCCGTCGGGCCCACTTATCGGTGCTACAATGACTTACATGCTGCAAATCGACTATGGAAATGCATCCCTATACTGCTCGATGCACCCCAGTTTAATCTAGTTTAGCTGTAGCAACTTGATAGTTGCAAACTCCGATGCCAATTGAGAATCATGAGTTCTCCGTAGTTTTCTTTGTGAAGAGGGGACGGTAAGTAGGTTTAAGATTTCAGATAGGCATGGGATAAAATCTGGCCAAACCAAAGGAATCAGTCAAACCACACATTTCTGGTACAAATCATGCCGCATCCACCGAAAAACAAGTGTCAAACACGCCCCAATGCAAGGGTTCCACTGCACGTATCTGCACGTGATATCGTGGTAATTCTGTGTCACGATACCTCTAATTCATCCCAAATAGCTAAAATACATGTCAAAATCATGTTGAAAATCATTTCAAAGCCAGAAATCAGGAGAAACTGTTCCATAGATTTGACTAACCATTTTCATCCATTTCCCCCAGAGGTTTGGGCCATTGGCATCTCCAAGCTTCGAAGTCGGTCGGCCTTCTGCGCAGGCTCCCGGGTGCTGAGTGCAAAAACCTGGTATGATTTGATAATGGGGGAAGGGATTACAAGCCAATAATAGAGTTTATAATCCTATAAGGGATTACTGTCTACAGTTTAGTTGGACAGTAGTTGGATTGCAACGTCCTCGTGATTTCAGGGTTATGTCGACTGTTTATAGAAGTAAACAGCGAAATACATGCCTCCCTTGGCTGCGAAGTGGAACCTTGCTGGTGAAGTTGGGTGTTGAATATATAACGAAACCCATTGACGAAAGTGATGATCACAAGAAAGTGGGGTGATTCTCAATGGGTTTACCATGGTTTATCACATTACTTGGAAATTCATCCCAAGAAGAAAGTCCCCGATTCATGGGTGATCCCATGAATGGGTGAACTATGCTTTGGTGATCCACTTATTGAGCGGGCTGATCCTCCACCTTTTTCATGATTGATAGTGATATATATATAATTGTATATCCCATCATATACCCATTAATTTCCCATGACATATCCCCATGATACCACCTTTTTGGATGATTACCCTCTGCTTATTCAACAGTTTGCTATGGAAAATAATCATTTGTTACAGGCAAATTTGGGAAAATCGTCTATTTCTGGAACCCCCAGCCAATTTCATGGAAATTACTTTACTTCGAGTGATCCCCACCATGACATTTATCGATTTGTTACTGGCAAATCTTCTGGCATTCTATCTGACATATCTTCTGGCATTCGATCCGGCATTCTATCTGGCATATCTT
>Ga0126342_10000377_pt1 | contig 46321 bp, 28 predicted proteins | sample Cyp1metagenome_FD_92528 | JGI IMG/M metagenome (GOLD analysis project Ga0126342, IMG submission 92528) | Coral microbial communities from Lord Howe Island, Old Settlement Bay, Australia - Cyphastrea 1 metagenome | ecosystem: Host-associated > Invertebrates > Cnidaria > Coral ...
ATGCCAGAAGATATGTCAGAATATATGCCAGAAGATATGCCAGATAGAATGCCAGATAGAATGCCAGAAGATATGTCAGATAGAATGCCAGAAGATATGCCAGATAGAATGCCAGAAGATTTGTCAGGTAGAATGCCAGAAGATATGCCAGGTAGAATGCCAGAAGATATGCCAGATAGAATGCCAGATAGAATACCAGAAGATGTGTCAGGTAGAATGCCAGAAGATTTGCGAGTAACAAAATGTATGAATGTCATGGTGGGGATCACACGAAGTAAACTATTTTTTCACAAGATAAACTACCATTTTCTATTTAATAAAATAAGAATATAAACTCCCAATAGCCTACCATATATCCGCCGACCCCGGCCTTTGCCAAGGCAGGGGCGGCGCCTGGGACCACCGGAGGTGTGGAACTTCGCTATCTGGTCGCAAGCAAAGGCACACACCTTTCCAAGGCAGCAACTCTGTCAGCTACATGCCCCAGCTCCATGCCGCCATGCCCCTGCCATCTGTTTTTCAGGGGGTTCAAGACTCTCTCTGGTCGCAAGCAAAGGCACACGCCTTTCCAAGGCAACAACTCTGTCAGCTACATGCCCCAGCCATCTACATGCCCCTGCCATCTGTTTTCACGGGGTTCAAGACTGCCGTTTGCCCGGCTTCAAACCCTCTAAACGCTTCCGCAGGCCTTTCCAAGGCAAGACTGCCGTTTGCCCGGCTTCAACGCCGCAGCAGGCCTCCAAGGCAACAACTCTTACAGCTACATGCCCCTGCCATCTGTTTTCACGGGGTTCAAGACTGCCGTTCTCCAAACGCCGCAACAGGCCTCCAAGGCAACAACTCTTACAGCTACATGCCCCTGCCATCTGTTTTTCAAGGGGTTCAAGACTGCCGTTTGCCCGGCTTCAAACTCTCCAAACTCTTCCGCAGGCCTTTCCAAGGCAACAACTCTTACAGCTACATGCCCCTGTCAACTGCACTGCCCCCAACTAGAAGCCATCCTGCTCTAGCCAATCCATTCGGACTAAGATCTAGATTCATGCATTGCACACATGATGAGACTCCATAGTTTTTGAATGAGCTGCATGTGCTTGCAAACCGCTTGCATATCTATCACCAACCCCCGCAACAAATAACCCGTGCGATGAGTCTAACTACTTCCAAATCAAATGTGTCACCTAGCCACCCCCCTGAATGGTCCAGCCCAGCCGCTCACATTGGCCCCTCTTCCGCTTTGGCGTCGGAAGGTTGACCCCCAGCTCCAGACCACACAAATTGGTTACTAAGTGCGCCTCCGGCAATGAATTGTCCGGCTTAACCCAAGCTTTGCGAACCTCACAGTTCTTGAGACGAACCATTTGGTCGAGTTCGAGTCTGACCTTCGGCACAGAGTTCACCTTCACCAAGATTCGCAACGGATTCTCCTCCGCACCGTTGCTGCTGTCAGTCAGAATGAACCTCACAATGCCAAGCTGGGTGCATAGACACATATAGACACAGCGACACACCGCCAAAACACATAAGCCATTGGAGTCCACATGTTAAGTGTATATCTATATCTATATATATATATATTATACGTCTTTATGTATTCATTTATGTCGTCGTATCTTCGTTCATTCATAAGGATGTGTATATATATATGATTATATATGTCTACAGTCTGTGCGCATTCCTTCCTGCACCTTGAAAGGGGGTCGGCGGCACCAGGGCGTTAGCCCATTTATAAGAAGATATACGCCCAATTTCTATGGCTATGCTATAGGACCGTCCCTTTTGAGTAAAAGAAAGGCACCTGAACTGGCCCTCGGTCGCTTGGAGGTTCAATCCCAACCAAACGTGTTCAGAAAACCCTGACAAAAAATGGTTCCCTGGCTCTGAAGTCAAGAATGGAACCTAATTTTTCTAAAATATGATGGTGTGGAAAATTCATCAACCCTTGAATGCCTATCTTTGGGTTGGATGCTTGCTTCGAAATACATAGCCGCGCACACAACATGAATGGTGTTTACTTTGTCCTGAACATGTATATAGAGCTCCAAAAATGCTTGTTTCCCAAAATCAGGAACATAAACTTGGGATGGGCTCAGACATCTACAGCAGGCTTATCCATCGTGCAGCAACCTGTCGCGAAGGTTTGCTGTTGAAAGATCCCAGGTTTTATTGAACAAAAAAACAGTTATATCCCATCTTACAGAAATCAGAATATATATCTGCCTGGAAATGTCATTGATCACAATATTTCCATATTTTTCAGGCCATTTTCATCATTTGAGCCGTGCAACCTAAACCCCTGTTGATGATTGTATAGCATCGTAATATCAAAGATTAATTTGCTGGTTGGTGGTTGAGCCACCCCTCTGAAAAACATGAGTTCGTCAGTTGGGATGATGACATTCCCACTATATGGAAAGTCATAAAAATTCCATGGTTCCAAACCACCAACCAGATTTGGTATTATCATAATCAATGAACTGGGAATCCCGTGCTTGACCGACCAGTACAATGCTCATTGGTCTTGAATGGTGTTCGACATGTTACTCATCGTTACTGGTCAGGTCTTTGTTAGTCACTGCTTTTGTGACATCTCTCCATGGGCCAAACCAACTTAGAGAAAAATAAGTATGGTGAAACACTTTGCCTACAGCACGTGTAAGTGAAGTATATGGTTTTGATCCATACCCCAAATAATTCATGTGTCCCAACGAAAGTCACCATTTCATTTTCCATCCGTGTCCCGAATAAATGGTGAATTACCCATTTAGTGGATTTACCCATTGAAAATGGTGATTTTCTATAGTATTCTATAGTTATGTTAGTTTACCAGAGGGTAAACCGCAAAAATAATCCATGATCTTCCGAAAAAAAAGAAAATCCCCATCGACTGTCCATCAAAACAATATCCACCCACCATCCCACAACATTCGGCCGAGGCGCGGCGTAGCGCTCCATGGTCAGGGCTTCTGTACTGAGCCCGTCGGGCGAGGCAAAAATCCGCTGCAGGTCCTCGTCGCGCTCGAAGATGGCCTGGCGTGCCGACGGTGCGGTGCTGGAGGCGTTTGGTGTATAAAATCATGATTGAAGATCAATGACTGTAGATAGATAGATTAGATTAGATTTAGATTAGATTAGATTGAGATTAGATTAGATAGATAGATAACCATTATGAATAAATCTATATCAATATAATCTGCCACCAGAACAATTACTAACTACTATTATATTATATCTATATCTATATCCATTTGGGTTTGTCTGAAAATAGTGTAGCCCTAAACCCAATGGTTAAATGGTTATACTTGGAAGTATACCCCATATGTAAAATGTGTGGGTGAATCAAAACAAACATGAAAACTCATATATTTTAGTATTAAATGCTTTATTATTAATATTAATTGGTTGATTATTAATATTAATTGGTTGATTATCAATTAGCAATATTAGTTGTTCATTAATGATCAATGTTTTTCATTAATGTATTATTGTTTGGCCGCTGACCATTGATCAACAATGAAAAACATTGATCATGAATGATTTCAAATCCCCATCTCAACAATTGTGAAAAATAGCAGCAAGGCCAATTTGAAGTTACCAGTATCAACAATATTGAAATGAATCAAATAAATACAATTGTCCAACCAAAGATACAAGCAAATTTCAGATTTTCCAGGAAAAACTGATTTTAATACCAGTCAAAACTGTTTTTTTTTTTTTTAATAACCCCTTCCCCCATGAAAAAACAAGCCCTTGGAACCCCTTGGAACCCCTTTAAATCCTGGTCTATGGAATCTATCCATTTGGCCCACAGGGTGGGTATTTTTGATATGACAGGAAAAAATAAGTCACTGATATCAAAATTGAGTATCTTCCACATTGACTGATATGAAAATCTGATATGGGTCACTTATGACTGATATGAATAAGTCACCCACATTGACTGCCTTTTTCCAGCCATAAGTTGAGTCACATAAACCCAACTTGGCATCCTTTTTTTTCCATGGCTGTATCAACTGACAACTGTAGCTGCCCAAGTCTACCCGTTGTGTTTGTGAAATATACCCTCTGGTAAACTAACATAACTATGGAAAATCACCATTTTTAATGGGAAATCAACCATAAATGGGCCATTTTCAATAGCGAACTGTTACAGTAACGTTTACCAGAGGGTAAGTTGGTCGAACTAAACCCATTTGAACCAAAAAAAATCAGGGGACTGATAAAAAAAAAACTGTAGATATTTTTTTTGAATCAGTGATCTCAGTAATACGTAAACCAACTTCGATAACTGGTTGGTGGTTTTAACCATCTTGAAAAATGATGGAGTTCGTCAATGGGAAGGATTATCCATTCATATTATGGAAAATAAAGAAGTTTGAAACCACCAACCAGTGATTATTAACCATCATTAAGCATCATTAACCATCATGAAACCCCATACAATTCATGTTTGAGTCACCACCAACCAGTCGATAATGGCGCTGTGATTTCCCCACAAAAAACTTAACACCGGCCTGGGATTGTTTAATGGCCATGTTTCATGGGATTTTCCATGGGGTTTAATGGGATTATATATAATCCACTTAATGGAATATACCCGGCCTGGTAATGACTAACAGTTTGCGAACTGGAAAATGGTCATAGAAATAGTGGATTTACCCAGCTAGAAAATGGTGGATCTTTCCATAGTTGTTTGTAACGTTTACCAGAGGGTATCACCAGATGGTACCCACTGACGAATTTATGATCCTCCAAATAGTGACTCTCGGTCTCATTGTAGAATAGCATGGAATAGCCAAAATAAGGGTGAGTTGGCCATGTCATCCCTTATAAGTTATTGATGAATCAATGTAGCTATATCATGCTATATCTAGAGCCAGCAGTGATTGGAGTTATATGCACACCAGCTTAGCTATTCCGACCTGCAGTTCTAGCCCTGTAGCCACTTATATAGCCACTTATGACTGTTTCATGATATTGCTCACCTTAGTTACAGGAGTTATTTCATCCCATTTATATGGAATTTAGCTAAGTTGACTTGTAACAAGGACATGACTAGATGATTTTGTTTATGGTAGATATATGGGGGGGTTCCATAAATGGGCCCTCAAATCATCCATTTTAAATAGCCTTTTCCACTATACCCTGTGTCAAGCCTACAAAAAACTATGGAACATCACCATTTTAAAATATAGATGAAACCGGATAAAACCCCATAGAAAGGAACCCTTTATTTCTGTAGACATCTATAGATGGATCGAACCAACATCCTACGGTGGAGAGTTGCGAAATCCTGCACCACCAAAAGGATGGTATTTCAACCCTAGAAATCATGGGATGTTTACCATCAACTGCTGATTTTGCAACCATCCACAGTAGTTCTCTGGTTGGTGGTTGGGCCACCCCTCTGAAAAATATGAAAGTCAGTTGAGATTATTATTCTCAATATGTATGGAAAATAGAAAATGTTCCAAACCACCAACCAGAACAGATCCCCATCGACTCCATCAAAATATAAAATCCCCACAGTAGTTCTGTTACCCTCTGGAAATTGAACAGTTTGCTATTGAAAATGGCCCAGTCGAAATAGTTGATTGTCCCATTAAAAATGGTGGATCTTTCCATCGTTTTTTGTTGGTTTACCAGAGGGTAAATCCCCAAGTCTGTTTGTCCATGTATCTACCATCAAAATCATCAATCCCCATCATTCCATCATTCCTCATTATTTATATATATATATATATATATATATCACCAGAGGGTAAACCAGAGGGTAAACCATCCAGCTGACTCACCAGAGGGTAAACCAGAGGGTAAACCATCCTCATTAGTTTATTCTAAAATTACCAGAGGGTAAACCATCCAGCTGACTCCGCCTGGCCATGTGTGGTCAAGCCACGGCGCGCAGCACGGCCCACGTACTGCAGCATTCCTGGTCGGTCGCCGCGGTGGATGTCACCATGGGTTGACATCAATGGCACATCTGACGTGGAAAAATTGTGATTTGATGTGATGTTCAGTGATTTTTATGATTTTTTGAAGATTGAAAAGCTACTTGGGAGACTCAACTGGGAAATTTTGGGAGGTGGGGTGAAGTCAATGGCTTATGGGGATCTAAACATAATGGTATAGGGGGGATATCAACAAATAAAGATCAACAGGGGCAACACACAAATGGATATAGTTGTTGAGAATGGCGGTTCAACAAACGAAAGATTGGGACTCAACCAACAGAACTGGAGATACTTTCGCAATTTTTCTGAGGGATTACCCAAGCAAACTTGGGGATTCAATACAAACAATGGGGTGTATGATCCATGGTAGTCATCAAGATCAAAAAAATCTTAATCGAAACCACCCAAAATCTGGTGATCTGTGATTGTACCCTCATTGAAGGGTTGCTCAATCACAGGGTAAGGAATAAGCAGTCGATGTTAACCTCACATGTAGCAAATATATTCATATTCTTGAAAATCCAACCAGCCGAACCAAACAACATGTAATATCCCCAGGAACAAAAAACACCAAACTCCGCTATCCATCATTAATGAATCATACCCTAAAATCATTTTTTAGATCATCTTGGTCATGTTCAATTTTGAGTTTCGATCGCATTTTTCGGTATAAAAACCCATCATGGTAACAATTCTTCATTGGTGAAAATCACTCAACAAAACACACACGAGTTTTGATGCTACAAATCCAACTAGCAACATCGTTCAAAGAAGCATGGTGACAAGCAAAGCCAGGAGGAGAGGAAAGAAAACCTCGACCTTCTTAGATAAGCTGGCCTAGAGTTGGTCCAATAGATGGGTTTATTTGGTTTATTTGGTTTATTTCATATGAGGCAACATAAGCCAACCAACACAACTTCGCTGACATTAACGATGAGTCAAACCATGTGATAACCCATATTGTTCCTAGAGTGAAATTCCCTACTCCCAAGCACAGAAAGGAGAATAATGGGGTACCCCCTGGTAATTTATAGAACCGTTTCTTATGGACAAAAAACATTATTCATAACCTCAGAAGTTGATCTATAACCCCAACTAAGTATAGATTTTTAGAGATATACCATGATATATTCATCTACGATAAACCCAACAGTTGTTGGAGTTATAGACCAATTTATGTTTTCGTATTATATCGTTTTTTTAAAGAAACCCACTCAGCGAGAACTTCGCGAACTTCGCCTGCTACTGAGGTGGTCTCTGCAAAGGACTTCGTCACCTGAGCTGACAATGGGGGATCCCTACTGAGCTCCTCATGGGGAATACCCTCTGGTAATTTGTTACAGTTCGCTATTGAAAATGGCCCAGTCGAAATAGTGGATTTACCCAGCTAGAAAATGGTGGATCTTTCCATAGTTATGTAAATGTAAACGTTTACCAGAGGGTATGACAATAAAATCAACCATTGGATCCAACACCCCCTTGAAAAATGATGGAGTTCGTCAGTTGGGATGATGAAATTTCCAATATATGGAAAAATAAAAATGTTCCAAACCACCAACCAGGATATTGTTGGGTACCATATTTTCAGACAAACCAAGAATGTTGACTGTTTTTTTAGTGAAGAACCTGAATGGACTGGGTGTTTGCAATCTTTGTAGTTTTTTCCTTTTAAGTTCTAAACACCAAAGCCGAAAAAACCTACAGAATGCGATTTAACAGGTCGAGAACGAGCAATTATATAATCCTGACTTATCTTGAACATGACTTGAGCATCAAAGCATCAAAAAAAGCTTAAACTTTGATATAATATATACTTATCACAGGTGCCAACCTTCAAGATACTTGTCTAACAGGTACACAACCAGCACATATTTAGGCAAATCACCCTGTCGACCTACAAGAATCAGTAGAATCCAGTAGGGAAAAAGTATGGTTTTAAGTTCATGTTCTCATATAATATGCTATCGTAGGATAATTAGATAATTATCACAGCACAATCATGTGGTAGCACTGAATCCACGAGTCATTGACAGTGGTAGATCAATCCAGGGTCAGCGCTGGTTCCCATGGTACTTTGTGGTTCACAGTCCAATACCAAGGAAGGATTTCCTTTTTATGGTATTTACAAACAAATTTGGATGATGTCTGAGGTAGATGTTGGTAGAGTCTGTGACTTAAATGATATGTGCAGTCAGTACACAGCATCCATCCGGGTGAAAACCTATGATATACCATATATTTGCACGACCAAGACATCCATTTCCAAACTGACTGATGATAAGTAATCATGATGTGAAAAACAAGGCTTTTAACATGGCTTTTACACAGAAACCCATTCATTGAATTACTAACTGATTAGATCTCTTGTTGGTCACGTCAAACGCTGGAAAACATCCACGTTTTCTTGGTTAAAACCGAACCGTTTTGTCCTTTGGTTAAAGAACTCACAGTTTCTGTTAAAATCCCATTGTTAAATTGGTGTCAATCCAATTCTTGTTGGTCTAAAATGAACATTTCGTTGTTGTTTCAGCTCCCAACATCTTTCAACCTTCACCTTATACTTTTGCTGAAACACAGCCCCCAACTTTGAGAAAAACTTGCTCCATATTCAACCCCAGGTTTCTGGGAAATTAATCTTTAGTTTCTATTCATTTCATGTATATTTCAGAAAATTACCATGAGATATTCCAAATGTCCATTGTCCATTAATATCCCAAACATATATCCCATTGGATATCAAGTGAATTTGTTTCATTATTAAATGCAGTACACTGTTTCGGATGTTAGTTATCCACATGATATCCTTATTACATCCAGGTTCCAAATGTTCTGTTTCTTGGTTGATGCTATTGCCATCTCAATCAAATCCTAGTAAACCCCATTAAGTCCCACTAAATCACATTAAATCACCATCACAAATCACAAATCAAGCATAATAAAACCTTCCATTCCTATTGTTTAAATTCCATCAAATCCCCATCAAATTACATCCCAGATCTATCCCATTCAATTCCACTAAATCACCCCAAAATCCAGGAAAAAAAAACGAAAAACCACAGTTTTCCCACAGTTTTCCCATGGTTTTCCCAGCTTTTCTCATGGTTTTCCCAGCTTTTCCCATGGTTTTCCGAGGGTTTTCCCGCGCGCCCATAGCAGCTATGTCGAAACGCCCAGGAACCACCACGGTGGAGGCCGGCACGTTGGCGCCCCAGGTGAACTCCTTTCCCGCCGTGACGCAGGCCAACTTATTCCTTTTCACGAAGGCCACAGCTGGGGAAATCTACCGATTTCATGGTGATTTCATGGGGATAAACAAGGGGATAAAAAAAGGGAATTTTTTTATGGTGATGATTGGTGGTGTTTTTTTGAGATCAACATTTGGGACGCTTATTTTATGGTGATTTAAGGAAATTTAATGGTAGTTTATGGGACTTTCAGGTGATTTACTGAAATTTCATGGTGATTTACTGAAATTTGAATTTGCGATTTTTCCATGAGATCAACATGATACTAGTAGATGTAATCTGGTGATTTGAACCAATTCAGGTGAATCTGAATTTTATTGTGATTGGTGATTAGAATTTTGATCCCATGGTGATGGATGTTACCAGGTAGGGATTTGAAAAAAGGGATCCGGTGATTTTGATTTTTCTCAAATATGGGGGGTTCGATCATCTGGGAATCTGACGAACAGGGCCAGCGAACTGGAAAGATCCACCCATTTTTTAAGAACGGTAAACACCATCTATTTCGATTAGGGCCATGGCTTCCATGGCAAACTGTTAGTCATAATCAGAGGGTTTTTGGGGGATTTAATGTGTATTTTGTTGGATTTCTCAGGGGTTTCCGAAAAACATCTACAGGTTTCTGAAAAAAGGTGGATTTGGGTGTGTCTTCGAACAGAGGATAATCGCAAGTAACCATTGAGTAGAGAACATGATGATAATCCTTTGGAAAATGATGATGTTTCCATAAAAAAAAAGGTTCGTAAGCGTTCTTTTTTTGGGATTTTGAACATCACTAACATGTGTTTCTATTCTCTTCTTTGTTGGGTGATGTCACAAATTAAGACATCTACCGTACCAACCCCTGAAAACGTGGCGTTTTTGGACATGAATTCAGATTATAGAATGGTGTTTATCTTGTATGAAAAAGGTATTTATTTTGTGGGGATGTGGGGTATCTGATTTATAACTCATGGTTCATGGTTCATGTGGGATATCTGATATATATCTGATATGTCCCTCTGGATTCCCATTCAATATGAGACTTCCACATTAACTATGGTGAATTTAAAACTAAAATTGAAACTGCCATGCATGGAAACTTGGAAAATAATTTCTGTTATGATGTTTTTTTTTAAACAAAACATGTGAGTATATAAGCATGTACCCCTTAAAATAAACAAAAAAAACGTAGCCTATATCCAGATGTAGATCTGATTTGGTGGAATCAGGGATCTATATATACCTATATATCATCCTTTTTCCACCATAAACATGTCCAACTAAGTGGTTATAACACCACATTCTTACTGGAGGTTGTCTCATAAATATATATATATACAAAAGGAGCCACCTTTAATTATGGTGGAATTTGCTAGTGAACCACCAGCAAACCATGAGATGTTAAGAGAGACTCGCGGCTACAACGGAAGTGTCCGGTTTTTTCACCAAGCTCAAGGGAAATTGAAGGTTTTGAGCAACCTGGCCATGGGTAATGTGTTCATCATGTTTTTTCAAGCTGACCATAAGTTGGCCCCAATTTCACTTTAGGTCAACTTTAGGTCAACTGTTTTTCCGGGATTTTGGTGATTAGAACTATGACGTACTATGACAAAAAAAGCCACCATTTCTGCGAAGATTTTTTCACAGCCCGCAGAGTTACCCAGCGGATTTTTGTGGATGAAACCATGACTGGGACCATGAAAACCATGGGGGAATGAAAACCATGGGGAATTTATTTAGTTAGGTGAATAAACCTAGAAAAAAAACAACACCCTGCAGGCCTTGTCTCTCTTGGGCGCGGAGATTCTAGAAACAACATGGATGCAAGTGAGGCGTTAGGCAACAGAGATGTGCTAATTGACTGGCTTTATCAAAGATAGGGATTCAAGCAATGAATTGTCATTCATATCGTCGATATCATGAGGTCAACCTAGGTCAACCTATTGACCTTCCGAATGCTGTGGGGTGAACCCCAAAGTAACTCTGCAGTGATTGGTCACCCGATTTGGCACGCACGCAGTGCGTGCTGTGCTTCCCATTTTGCTATATCGAATGGTGAGATTGATGAAATATCAAAAATATCTAAATTAACATCGACCCTGAAATAAAAAAACAATTTTTAATGGAACCTAATCTTCCAACCCCGATGACTGGCAGGGTCCAACTGTTAATTTACTGGACATCCCCAGCTGGGGCATGCTGTCGAAAGGATCAAAACCCTGGTATTTTAATTTTAGGAACCGAATAAATTTAGCTGGTTCATATGAATATGGATGTCAAAAATTTCCCCAGATATATGGGAAAGAAGAGGTTCTGACCTATTCCCACATCTTTCCTGGTTCCCATGGATGCTACTGGGATTGGGATCTACCACCGTCTCTGCCGGCAGGGATCTGCGTCATGCTCTCGTGGACCCACTGGGTGTAGACTGGGTTCGAAGGGTCCTGCGGTGTGTTTTTGATCGGATCGCTGTGCTGCAAGGAATTTTACGGGAACACTGGCCGCAAGGGAATGCTGTAGCACTGATTTCCCCTACTGTTTTCAAAGACTATGTTTATACAAACACAAAATGTCCAATGTCCTATATATTTGTTTAAATATATAATTATATAAATTATATATATATACATCAACAGTTGGGGATATATATATAATCTCCAGCAGATACACAGATCAACCAGATCAACAAGATCAACCAATGATGTTCACAATCCTCCGAAAAGGATCAAAAAGAGACATTTACCAAGCCCTGATTCTTGCAACCTGCTGGGGGGGCCCCTGTCCGAGTCGAGCTTGGGGTCAAAGGAACCCGCTCCCGCCAGGGCTAGCCTCTGGCGAAGGCGGCTTGGAATCCCAAAAAAACTAACAATAATCAAATGTAATTTCTATGGATATACATGAACCATAAGGTCATGAACAATTGATGGTCATTAATGTATACATGGATTATCCACAATGAAGATTTCTGACTTGTGAATAAACTTGTCATGAACCATAAATCTGGGATGACTTACTAACTGGTATTTTGGGCCCTTTTTCTGTACAATAATCAAAGATCAAAGTCATGTTTCTTGGTGTCTTGGTGCCCCCTTTGTGAAGGCTTCAACTCAAAAATCAGCCATTCAATCCCAGTTTCAACAATGTTTGGGATGTTTGACGATGGGCGCAACTCCAGAACGCATTTTTTTAGCCCTAAGCTGGTTGGTGGTTAAGCCACCCCTCTAAAAAATATGAGTTCGTCACTTGGGATGATTATTCCATTAAGTTAGGCCCAATATATGGAAAAAAGTTCCAAACCACCAACCAGTAAACATATCTTTAGAGTCTTTAGAGAACTCCGAGTCCCTCAGGAGTTTCATGGGATCGAGACATATCGAGACCTCATCAATGGAACTATAGGACATAGGCAAAAAACTTTAATGTGCTATTCATTGTAGAAAGATCCGTCACATTACGAAACCTGGCAACGTACAATGAGTGGCAGCTTTTCCTTTATAAATCAATATCCGTTTTAGTGGCTTAAATCCTGTTCTTGGAACGTGCATTTGTCGCTAAGCTCTCCAGTTGTTCATGCTGTTATATACATTTCCAAATTTCCGAAGTCTCCCCTTCTGTGTTTTGTCCAATTATTATCAGTTATTAATTTATGGTTTGTCTGGAAATACGGCACCAATTCTGCTTTTTCATGTTATCCTCTATTTTCAAAGACAAACAACTATCAGATCAAGTTGGTTAGCCATGAAATATGCAACAAATCACCACGATGATCCTGTTTCTTCATAGAATATCCCATAGAAAGCCACTAAAATCCCGACTTCTGCAGTTATAGCCCTCAAGCCAGTTATAACTGGCTTATTTGATGGTGTATAACCTTAGCTACAAGAGTTATTTCATCCAATGGCCATACCTGGCTATAGGCCCACGACTTTATCATATATCACAATACAAAAAAAACAACTTCAATCACCATTCGAGTGGTATTCTCCCACTATTCCGCCATACTGTTACCATCTGGTTATTTAACATAGCCATGGAAAATCACCATTTTCAAGAACGGTAAACGATAAACCATCTATTTCTATGGGTCATCTATACCATGGCGAACTGTTAACCAGAGGGTAACACTTTACGGCCCTTTACAGCCCCTGTTGGCCCCGGTGGCAACGAGTTCCGCTTTTTCAAAGCGAGTTGCAGCTGCCATCGTTCGTCCACGGGGAGGTTTTTGATGGCCCGGAACTCGTTCCTGCGTCATGGCACCGGCGTTACGCGCCGGTGCTTCGGCCGCGAAAAAGGGACATGGCTCGGTACCATGATCTGGAAGATAAAAAAAAAAAGTGCCGAAAAGAAGTGGATTGAACCAACTGAACTTGGATATAGCTGATTTGTGATTTACCCTCTGGTTATTTAACATAGCTATGGGAAATGGCCCATTTATAGATGGTTTACCTATTAAAAATTGTGATTTTCCATGGCTATGTTAAATAACCAGATGGTATATTGTGATTGAATTGTGAGATCATCGTATGAACCTGGTGAAACAAACCCATGGATTTACCTCACGGCCCCGTATACCTGGTAGTCACTTGCCCAACGATGGTGTCTCATGTGTCTCTAAGATCCAAGACTCCACTATTTTTGTCACATGGTTTTCACATATGTTCACCATGTTTCACATCAAAAACATGCCTGGTTGGTGGTTTTTCGCCACCCCTCTGAAAAATATGAAGACGTCAGTTGGGATGATGACATTCCCAATATATGGAAAGTCATCAAATTCCATGGTTCCAAACCACCAAGCAGTATTTTCTAAAGCCATTTGGAGATGATTTCCCTATATTCACCATCATTAAACATCACTAATCACTATAGTCAAATCATGCTGAAGATCGTAACGATGGCATTTTCAACCGAATCGGCCCAGACTAAGGTCAGGCGCCCCGACACGGTTGGAAGCACGCGCGGGATGGTGTGGCAGTTGGCAGGTCTCTTTGGGCACCAACGCTTCAAGAACTGCTCCGACTGGCGGTGGCGGGACGAGACGAGATTTATTGGCATGACTGGGGTGCGGGGATTTTGACAATTTTCACCAAATAGTCATAACAATCATAAATAATCATCATAATACCCTCTGGTAAACGTTTACGTAACTATGGAACATCACCAGTTTTGATGGGTAAATCAACTATTTCTATGGCAATTTTCAATAGCAAACTGTAAAACAATAACCAGGCCGGGTAAGTTGGTCGAAGGGAAAATCATGGGGATCATGATGGGAAGAATCACGGATCACTGGATGATTTTCACTGATAGAATTTTGCCATAAATTATGATCCTCTATTTATCAATGGGTCATGTTTCTGGCAAATTTTATCCATAAATAGAGGATCATTTTATGGCATTGATCCTATTTATCATAGCCAAATGATTCTCTAATTTTATTCCATACAATTCCCTATTTTATCACTGGGTCATGTTTACAGGGTATATAGCCCGATGGTAAAATAGGGACTTCTATGTCCCAAAAAGCCATGATTGGATTCTTTGCCATGGGTATAGCTGTTGGGTTATAACCCTTACCCTCTGGTAAATTAACATAGACCCTGGAAATAAGCCATTTTGAGTGGAAACCAGTCTTCCAACCCCTATCTGCCAGGGTCTATGTTAATTTACCGGAGGGTAACTTTTCCATATTTTTTGCTTAGGCTACTTGTTGGTAAATAATCCAGTGATGGCTACAACCCTTAAGTTTGCAGTCCAGGTTTGACAAAGGCCCCAGTCGGATCACCGTTTAAAACATCCCAGGTGCTGAATCCTGCAACTAAATTCACCTGACAAAACAGGTTTCACCCCAGTGACTAAGTTGAACATCTGGATGTGAATAGATCTGGTTGGTGTTTTTTAATCACCATCTTGAAAAATATGAAGACTTCGTCAATGGTTGGTGGATGACATCCATTCATATGAAATGGAAAATAAACTTAAGTTTGAGTCACTACCAACCAGTGATTATTAACCATCATTAACCATCATTAACCATCATTAACCATCATTATTGGTATATCATCCCATTATTTCTAGATGAAAATTCCATGGTTCCAGTCAGCACCAACCAGATCCAAAAATCCATCGACATATGGGGAACAATTCTTGGGATAGTTACACTTATGGCAGTTATGGCAGTTATGGTTGGGATAGTTACCAGTTACGCCAATCCATTTGTCAACATTCACCTGTTAAATAAGGCTTTTTTGATTATGGGGATGGTTACCCCAATCCATTCATATCATCATATCCATTCACCATCATTCCAATTGTAGCCTTGAAAACTGGCGCCTGAATCACCAGATCCGGTGCGAACTTCAGCTTCATCTGCGGTGCTTCTTCTTGTTGCTTGTCATCTTCTTTAAATTTCTTTTCCTGCAGGAAAGCCCTAGAAACCGGATGTTTTTCTATGCTTATAAATGGGCTTATCATTCCATCAGGGTGACTGACATATAACTGGCATGGAACGGGCCCTATTCCTGTGAAGCAGTGAACGGTGTGTCTGGAAATGGGCCAACAAAAAACATGGTACAACCCCTAAATGAATCCCAACGGCCCATTCTCATAGGGAAAAAATACGGGAAAATGATAGTGCTAAGCTGACTTATCATTAGGAGGGCTTGTACCATGTGTTTTTTGCCAAAAAAAGGGATTGTTATGGCCATATCATTATTATGACCGGAATAAGTTGATGCAAATCTGCTTGGTGGTTTTGAGCAAAACCCCTCTGAAAAATCATGGACTTCGGACCAGTTGGGATGATGAAATGCACAATATATGGAAAGTCATCAAATTCCATGGTTCCAAACCACCAACCAGAAATAAATAGCTTATGAGCACCACCACGGATGATTTGGATATTTGTGAACAGTCTACACAAAATCCATCAAAATCCATCGGTCAAGGGTTCCAAATACGTACCCTCTGGTAATTTAACATAACATATATGGAAAATCGCCATTTATAGTGAATTTTCCCATGAAACATTGTTATTTTCTATAGTTATGTTAGTTTACCAGAGGGCAGATCATTATAGATTTGTGTATTTCGTAATTTATAGGGGTCGGTCGTGCAGTCAAGTGGTCTCAATCCATCCGAATCCCATAGCCTGCATGGGATAGCCATACATTCTCTGGGTTTTGTGCCACCATGAAAAATGAGCCATGATGAGCCATGCCTACGGCCCCGCATGGAAAATGGTGACATTTCCCAAGCAACGGAATCCAAGAAGTTGTAACCTTCCAATGGGCAAATCAACCGAAGCCTTCCCATCAAGCCATTTGAGTTCACGTGCCTTGACAGCAGTTTCTTCCTGCTTCTTGATGTCAGCTTCGATGTCTGAAGCTCGAGGGAACTGCTCCTGCTTCGACGCTGAACACCGGTGGAACATGGTGGATGGGGTGGATGGGGTGGATGGGGTGGATGGGAAAACCACCATGTTCCATACCCACATGGGTCAAAGTACCATACCCACATGCGAACCACAGTGCTGGTATATTGACCTACATAACTGGGTGATTTTGTTCGGGTAAATGTTGGTGTGCATATTCCAGCACCATGGAGCATTTGGGATACATTTTTTGGATTTTAAGAGGAAGGCTGATATAGTGTATCTAGAAATATTGGATGCAATCTAATGGACATGTATCGTTCTTATCAGACATCACTTTGATCTATAAAATGCTTAACTGACTTAGCTGGTCATGATTCTTATCTTGAGATTCCTCATAATTTATGTAAATGCTACTGACAAAACACATTCCCTAGTATTAAAAAAATAAAAAAATAACCTGTATATATATATTATAGATCATGATAGCTACCCTACTATAAACCAACATAGATTGGAACACCTGCAATTCGCAGATCACTTTCCTTGGGTTTGACCATGGGTTTTCCACATCTTTTTGTATGTTTACCCCCAATGGCTATTTGAAAGATGGAGGCACAAACCAGCAAAGAACTTCTCGAGTTTTATGTTCTGTCTGGGAGACAAACACCTTTGTTTCATGGCCAATCTTTGATACCCTGCCATTTATTTCTGAGAACGCATTTCAGGCTAATATACTCAATGCATCTCAATGCCGGTTTGTAGCAAAATATTGTAAGTTGCACTAAACTACAAATTTCCTCCAGAACTGACCACTGGGACCACCTTGACCAGCCGTGTCAAACATGTTTGGTGAAATCCAGGAGTTCACTTTGTATCTCCCGAAACCCGCCACATCCCACTAAATTCATCACATAACAAATATTGAGTAGTAGAATAACACGTGACTTCACAATGTATATATATATAATTATATAATATGTATATATATATACATATAAATATATATATATATATTATATGTATAGATATGCTGTATATATAGTATATATATATATGTCAAAAAAAAACACGGAACAGTGCCCTATTGAACTGCCCCATCTCCTGCAATTTCTCAGACATTTTCAGCAGCTGATCCTGGCGGATCAGTAGTCACGATCCGCAGTCGAAAATCATGGCGAGATCTATAGTAGATCTACCGATACCAATGATCTACTATAGTTCTATTATAGATCATTGGTTATAGATATATATATAGAGCTATTATAGATCTACCATTATAGATCTATCTACTAGATATATATATATATATAGAGCTATTATAGATCTCGCAATTACTACTTATCATAGATCATTACTTACTTATCTATTTTTTATAGAACAAGATATCGCAATTATTGGAATTGATGATAAGATATGATAAGTAATTGGGATAAGCAATACCAAACTACAATAAACTACAGATACCAATACCCTACTTACAACATATGTGGATTTGAAATGATTGGAATGGAATTGATATGAATTGATGATAGCTAAGTTCGTTTGTAGGGCAACCCCCGGATTTATGGTGGAGATTAATCCACACCCGAACGGGTTTATAGTAAGTGCCAGCTGGGGCTATCTCCTCTTGATGGTTTCTTCGCTAACTCATTAAATGGTTCTGGGCTATGCCCATATGCGAACCATGGCGCTGGTATATTTACCTACAAAACTGGGTGATTTTGTTGGGGTACATGCAGGTATTCCAGCACCAGAAGGAGCATATGGGAATATCTTCCACCATTAACTATGAACTCTTTTATAGATTTATAGATTTATAAGCCCCATTAATTAACTATAGATATATCATGATACATCACCCATAAACCATTTGGGATAGGCAAATCCCAATCCGACCAATCCCACGGCAGGAAACCGAAACCGCACTGAGGCCCGAGCCATGGGATGATCATCCGCCACCAAGGTCAAACCTGGCCGGCAAGGACGCGAGTCACCACGGGGAGTCGCCCAGGTGGTGACCCCTGCGGAAGTTATGGTGGTTTAATGATTTTAGAGTGATTTCATGGGATTTTATGGTGATTTAATGGGATTTTATGGTGATTTAATGGGATTTATGATGAATTTTCATGGAATTTTATAGTGATTCAATGGGAAATTTATATATATATATATATTAATGGGATATACCCGGCCTGGTAAACGTTTACATAACGAACTGGAAAGATCCACCATGCTATTCATGGGAAAATCAACTATTTCGACTGGGCCATGGGTTCAATAGCGAACTGCAACAAATTACCAGAGGGTAGCTTCATGAACTGTTGGGTGATAACTTTGAATCACCTTTTGCAGAGCACCACCGAACGTTGAATTTTCCACGTTTTGATCATGGGAAGCAAGGTTAAACCTGCCCCTTTTATGGTGTGCCTTTGTGATAGTCTCTGGTAATTTGACATAGCTATTGAAAACGGCCATTTATAGTTGATGTTCCAATTAAAAATGGTGGTTCCCCATCGTTATGTTAGTTTACCAGAGGGTTTAGTTGGAGGTTTATGATCATTGGATACATGAACGAGTTTTTCAACTACTGTAGTTTAAGTTTCAAGACCTACTATACAGTATAGTACGGTATACAGTAGTATTAAAATTATACTGTACATTATTGTACAATACAGTACATGTATTGATTCATATCCTCCGTGCAAGGTTTTAACGAATTTTAAGCTTTAAGATCTGCTGCAATTGAACATTGTGCCAATTTTTGTTTTTCTAGAGTAGTGTACTGTACAATACTATACTATTATTATACAAGACAAAGTGTACAGTACTATACTGTACGTACAGTACATTATTGTAATGTACTGTTGTACAATACTGTAATGTACTGTACATTACATTACAGTACTCTTTACTGTACAGTACTGTATTATATTGTAGGTACTATTGTATTGTACTGTACAGTATACTTTACTGTGCACTACTGGTGCACTTGTTGGACGTTGTTGAGCTGTCGCTGCCGTCAGACGCTTCAGCTCACCATGACCACTATCAGTTCGATGGTCAGGTTGTGGATGGTGCAACTGGTCAGCGACGACATTGCTTGGTGCACTCTGTTGTCTACTGTACTGTCCTGTACAATGCCACCACACATTATCAATGTGGCAACAAACAACGTACAGCGACAACATATTTTAAAGACTATTATATAGAATCTCTTGAAACATAAAATATCATAAAATCATATTCTAAGTGCAAAGCTTCTATATTCTAAGTGCAACAGTTAAGAGGACACTTAGAATATGGCTATATTCTAAGTGGAAATTAGTAGCACCACTTAGAATACTTTAAAACGTAACATCTTTTTGATCATATTCTAAGTGCTAGGCCACCACTGTAGGTTTATCATGTGGTTTCCACCTGCAGGGAAAGGGCCCAAGATAGATAGTTGTTTGTACATTTGTACACCAAACATTGAGATTTAACCAAGAAAACTCGGAATTTATGGTTGGATTATGATAGGTAAGTTGGAATAAGTTGGATTTATGCCAGATATATCTCCTGTTGGATGTGGTTGGAAACTCGTGAAACTAAACCAACAAATTAGATTTTAGGGCCCAGTCCTCTGGTAAAGCTGAGGGAGTTTGCCAGCAACTGGGATGAATACCCATATGCGAACCATGGTGCTGGAATTTGCACACCTACCCAAAATCAGTTGTGTAGATAAATATTCCATACATGGAGCATCTGGGATGTGGGAGAAATTCTGAAAAGAAGGTGTGTAAACAGGCTTCCGACACATGGCAGGTCTCTCTGTCTCTGAGCTCAAAAGACCTGGTGGGATATATAGTTTTTTTCGCTGGAAAAAGTGGAGATGTTGCCTTGGCGAGAACGCAGCCACACATATTAAGTGTTCATGCTTACCTGGATGACTTACATACATGAAAAAAACAACCTTGGCATACTTACAATGGCACATACATCGAAGTACATCTTAAGATTACTAAACGTTAATATCACGAATGAATGACACTTCTGATATAGTTAATACTATTAAAACTGCACTATTATAAAAAGATGATGAATTATTCCAGCCAGTGTGAAGATTAATAATATTCCTATATTTTGTGAATAATGTCCAAGTATTACACAATATTACTCCAGCCATTCCTACTATAAATAGCCATCACTGAGAAATCCAATATTTGGATAATACAACTATATACGAATATGCTTAAGTTTAACTTTAGTTTACACTAACATGGTTTACATTAGTTTACATCACTTTGTACACAAAAATGACTAACGTTTACCCTCCGGTAATTTAACATAGCTATTGAAAATTACCATTTATAGTGGATTTTCCCATTAAAAATGGTGATTTTCTATAGCTACGTTAGTTTACCAGAGGGTACCCAAGAAAAATCCTCCGAATTCTATGTCTCACCGGCTCAACAGACAGCGCCTGGGAAGGCGTAGGCGTTGCCAAAGAGCATCTCCGCCAGGTCGAACTGCGGGAAGAGATTGTCCCCCGTGAGATCTGCGCACGAAGGAAGAGGATCTGCATTGGGTGAAGCCTCTATGGATATACCAAGGGTTGCTACTAGATATACCATGTGTTTACAGAATATACATATAGATTATATCCAATATAGTATCAAGCCTCTATGGTATATCAGAATATATCATAGATGATCTAGTAGCAATCTGTGAAATTATGATCTAATATGATATGATATGTGATATGGGTGAAGCCTCTGGAGTTGGGGATGGCTTTAGATCGTTAATTGGAGGCAGAACTCGCGCAGGTATCCCATGCAATCCCCGGAGGAGATTAGAATTTTCTGGAACCGACTGTTGGAACCCAAAATTCAATGAAATTGTTGTATTCTATGTATGTGTATATGTATACTGGTTGGTGGTGCAATAACCATCTTGAAAAATATTAGTCAATGAGAAGGATTATCTCATATATTAATTATTATGGAAAATAAAAAATGTGTGAAACCACCAACCAGTATATATATATTTATGTGTGACCTGCAACCTTCTTGTGTTATAATTAGAAATATCATCAAATATCAATGAATCCATTTGTTTGGTGCACATGATATATCATGATACGACCATCTTTATCTTTTACCAGGCTGTTGGGGATAGTGCCATGCTGATGCAGCTTCTTCGTTCAGGCTTTTGGCTCCACATGTCATACCCAAAATGAATGCATGGACTCCATCTGGCTGATTTAGAGAAAGATTTAGAACAACAACAACTTCAGTCATGTAGTGGTTTCTAGAAACATGTCGGAGTGGTTACTCACCATGTAACCGTTGAAAGAAAAAACCTGGACCATCACCATAACCACCCTATGTTTTTGCGTTTCTGCGAAAGCCATATTAATGATTCTCAGCCTTGAAGTCAACGCAGAAACATCTCCAGAAAGAATATGATAATTTCACCGATGCGGAAAAGAAACACAGATTTTCACCATGGTTTGGACAGACCCTCAATCCAACATGGCGAACTGGCGATTTTTCATCGCCGACATCGACCGCCTGGATGACAGAAATCCTGCGTGGGGCTGTCTCAAACATTGGAAGATCACCAGTTGATGGATACCAGCGACATGAGTTGTTTTTCGTTGTGTTCTTGAAATATATTATAACCTCCAGTAAATTAACATAGACCCTGCCAGTCATCGGGGTTGGAAGATTAGTTTCCATTAAAAATTAGCGATTCTCAGGGTCTACGTTAATTTGCCAGAGGGTATATAATATAGCTATGGATCGAAAACCAATCAAAACCCTGACACCTTCACATCAAAGCAGTTGGTAAATGGATGTTCATCCCATTTGGTTTTGAAAAATAGCTATAGATTGGTTATGTCCACTTATAGTACAAATCTATATACTATATATTATATATAATGTAGCCATAGATAATGTATACCTATAATACACTACAGTTATAGATAATCTACAAATTGTACCATATATAGATTTGTACAATTTGTACAGCCATAGATTCCATAGAACATAGATACCATATATAATACAGTTATACAATTTCAGGTTTTATTTTCGCAATCCCTACAAGACTTTTCACTTAAGTTTCCTCAAGCGTTGAACGATGAACATTTCAGATGTGCTCGTATTTTGCCGATGACTGGCCCACTGACCCGAACCAAATACAGACCAATATCATGTGTGATGTTGGTTGGTTTATAAACCATCCAGTTTGATACATAAATTATAAACCCTAAATCGGAGTTACTTTCACCAAACACCTATTGCGCGTCCACAAGATTTTGGGGTCGGGTGCGCTATTTCAGGTAAATCCATAGTGGATATGCAATCCGGCGACCCCCTCCTACGTGATGCCAGTGGATAGTGAAGCTATTGTCGGGGACCAATACTAAACATGTTTTAGGACTCTGGTGGTTACTGGGTGGCCTGTGGGACATGCCAAGATCATGATGTCGCTCGAATCCTCATGAAATATCTACATATATATATATATATATCATATATATTATATATATTACATTATATATATACATATTATATATATATATATATGTATACATATTATATATATATATATATATATATTATATACATATTATATATTATAAATTATATTATATATATATATATCCATATTTGATCATATATCATTGGTTTCTGGTTGGTGGTTGAGCCACCCCTCTGAAAAATATGACTTCGTCAGTTGGGGTGATGAAATTCCCAATATATGGAAAGTCATAAACGTCATGTTCCAAGCCACCAACCAGCTATAACAGGGACTAAACGTTTTTCTATGACAATCAGTGAAATTCGCATGTCTTTTGGCAGCACTGGATCTTACAAGGTGGTGCCCCCCAGTTGTCGGAATCGCGTGAACAGCTGGAGAAGTGAACAGAACTCCTAGCTCTCACGATGGTTTTTGTTGGTGTATCGAACTAATATATAGGACCTACGTAGTCAATGGGGTTTTGGTGGTTTTTGTTGGTGATATATCGAACTAGTTAATAGATGTTAATGGATGTTAATGGCTGTTAATGAATGTTTTTTAATGGGGTTTATAAAGCAAAAAATATTCATAACGTTTGGGGGGCACCACCGAAGGTAGGGCCACGAAGCGCAAAGGTTCCTTGACGAAGTCGTCGTCGCCCTGCTCTGCCACGCAGCTCAACAATTCCATGGCCTGCAGCTTAGGCTTGTTTTCTCCCATGGAATATAGTCAATGGCCATTTCAGGAACCTAAATTGGAGGTACCTATCATATATAAGGCCTATTTTTCAGGGCTATGTAAGGGGATATACCCCCAAAAGTGGCCTTATATGGTACAGTACCTCTATTTTAGGATCCTGGAATTCCCATTGATATAGGGATAGTATGGGATAGGATAGGTATAATCCCTTCCCAAATGGTGATATCATGGGGATATAAGGGGGATTTTTCAGCAACTAACCAGAGTTCTTTTATGCATAAACCAAGCATTTTATTAATGGGTGATGCAATGGGATAGGATAGGTTATAATGGAATGTAATACCCACCGTAGGATTACAATAAACAAAAATACTGGACAAACCAACATGGGTAGTGAAAGGATGTGAAAGGTTAGTTTCCACTTTCCACACTATTTTGAATCCGTGCAACAAAACATGATTATTATGCTATGATGTATATGTATATATATATCATCATCCTGAAGGAGATAGAATATGCAACTTTGACATTTCCATCTACTCCGGAATGCCGTCATCGTTTTATGGACTGTTCTGATGGATGATTTTTCGCCGTTTTTGTCACCAATGTTGCCATAGTCATGGGGGATGAAATGGATGATTTGGGAGTAGCACTATTAAGAAAACCTTCATACCAGAAACCCAACAGCCATTGAAGTTTTGTTTTTCCAAGAACTTGGACACCACCAAATACTGGGTCCAAACCTATTAGATGTCTGTGTTGGCGAAACATGCTCAAACTACGGAGAAAAAAAGGCCAGGCTTAGTTGTTTTACCTATGTTCAAAAAGAACACATGTAACATCATGTAACTATGTAACATGTTTGTAAGTTCAACCAAAAAAATGTCAATCTTACATTGCCTTACAATTCCTCACAATCTTAGCCCTTCCCTTATAGTCCTTGTACACCGTAGAAACCTGGTACTGAACACAACAGAAACCTATGGCCACCGGGGGCCCGAAAATCCCGCAGCGAACTTCAGCCCGGGTGCATAACTTCGAATAGACCTGGGCGGGTCACGGGACATGGAGTCATTTGGAACATGTTTTGGAACCGGAACTTATTGAGATATGTCTGTGGTGCGCCTGTCATAATTCTATGTCTGTGTCTGGAGGTGATTGCATCACGATCGAACTACAAGGTGGCGCCCCGAAATTTTTGTTCAGTTCGTTTATTCAATGGATTGGTTTAAAGGAAAATCTTAACCGGAAACCATATTCCCATGAAATCTGGGGCTTTGTTCCAATTTTCCCTTAAACCAATCCATTGATTTATATCTAGGGTGTAAATTACGGGGCTAAGTTGGTTGACACGTCGATACCTGATCCAAAATCCCTCTAAAAAGGTACTTGGCAACCTTTTGTTCAAAACCCACTGAATGCATAGAAATCAGTATCAATCCAAGTAATTTCTTCCAAAACCCCAAATATTTCTTCCACACTTGGTATCATTAAGGAGAGGGCCAGTATGTGAAAGTATCATCATGGATCCATGGATGGTTCAGCACCACCTAGGCCATTGAGGTGGTTTGCAAACAGCTAAAATAACCGTCTAGTTCGATGTTTTAATTATGGTGGGTTTCCATTATATATATGTATAGTTATAGATGTTAGTTTACTGGAGGTTAATATTGGTGATTGGTTTATTTGCTTACATCCCAAAGTTGTTAAAAGTGCAATCCACATGTTCGTGTGGCAGCATCAGCCCCCAATGTGGCAACGTAAAAGCTCCATGTGTCGTGCCTGACCACTAAATCCCGACAAAGTGGGCCCTGGAAAAATAGGCAAATTGTGATGTTCACTCATCGAACTACCGTACCGTATGTCAATATTTCTATCACAAACTGACATACATCATCATACAATATCATACATCTATACTTTTGAACAACTTCTACCAACCAGCCATCAATCACCATAACTTTCCTGTCTCCAGTTTTTCTTGGTTGAATCCATGTTCCTTCTGAAAAATCCTCACGTGCTTTTTATTCGTCATATCTACCAGGGTTACCAGAACCACTGTAAATCACTATGATTTGGTTGGTGTGAAATCATTTTTTGGGGTAAAGTAAACCTATACATTCACTACAAATCACCATAACATTGCTGGTTAAACATACCATTCGTTCAAACAAAACACGGTTTGGTAAAAGAAAAATGCATTCGTAAAAAACAAAAACACTTATTCATGTAAGAAATTTTGCATCATTCAACTGTTGGTCCATATATGGTCCATATGGATGTTTCCTAAAATGGGGATACACCAAATCATTCAAATCCTTGGACCATTTTTGCAGTGGCCCTCTACCAACTATTCAGTAAATGGTTTTAACTGGATATAAGCTAGGGGGGGTTATAAGGGGGGGTTCCTAAGCTAGGGCTATCCCTTTTTGTCATCATCCATTTATCCATTTATAGAGGGATTTTCCATGAAATAAACCATCCAGCGATAAAGGGGTACACCCATTTATGGAAACCCCCAAGTATACTTAACTTATCTGGTTGGTGGTTTTTCGCCACCCCTCTGAAAAATCATGGACTTCGTCAGTTGGGATGAAATTCCCAATAGTCTGGAAAGTCATAATCCATTCCATGATTCCAAACCACCAACCAGTTATAAGTTATAATTAAGTAGTAAAGGACCATCACTGGTTGGTGGGTTTAACCATCTTGACAAATATGAAAGTCAATGGGAAGGATTATCCATTCATATTATGGAAAATAAAATTAATGTTCCAAACCACCAACCAGTGATTATTAACCGTTATTAACCATGATTAACCATCATTACCCCATACTAAATGTTTGAAACCACCAACCAGATCAGTGTAGATAGTGATTTATAGTGATTTATAGTAATTTATGGTGATTTATAGCGATTATTATTCCATTATACACTGGTCGGTTGAACACTGTTTGGTTCACATTAGGACCATCAACCAGTTTTAATGGTGATGTCATCTATCCCTAGTGATAAACACAAGAACACTCTATCCCATTGTTCACTATATTTGGGAGATGGTTTCTATTATTTACAATATGTCCAACTATATATTTGGGAGATGGTTTCTATTCTAACCCCTATATAAATATATATTTTTCACTATATTTATGTAGAAAACCCCGTTGAAAACCAGCACTGGTCCCCCCAATTCTCGGCATCGCATGAATTCTCCAAGACGCGCATGGTGAAGTTCCGAGAGGTCCGCGAACTTCTCTTCGGGTTGGACCTGGAAATTCGGAAACGACCGAGTCGAAACGACCGTCACGGTTGAATGTATAACACGTGTTATGTTGTGAATATACATGAAAATGGGTATTATATATGGTTAATATATGTGTATATATAATATTAATATATATATATATATGGATAATAGGGTGACTTGTATTGATATGTTGTGAATATGGTTAATCTATAGTATATGTGGTAAAGCTGGGGGCTGGGTGTTAATATTCACCATATTCACCATGTTAGTATTAATTTCTATGAAAATGGGTGTTATTATATGGCTAATATAATATATATATATACATTATATGGATAATAGGGTGACTTTGGTTAAGTTGTTTTTTCTGGTTGATATTTAAACACTAATATGGTGGATATGGATAATATGGTCAGTGCAACTGCAGATGTTCCATCTACAAGTGTCGAAACAAATATGTAGATGAATGTCCGTAAGGGTCCAAATCTTGAGGGATTGTTATAATTCAAGTGGCCAAGTACCTTCTTAGGAAGTGTTTGGATCCGTAAGGAAAAAACTACACGTAACGATATGGGTGTATCCGTATACCCCAAATGGTAATGCCAATGGGGAAAATGACACGCAAAACGGCCATGGTTGTAGTATATCTACCCACATGAATATATTTCATTGTTGAAGTAAATATGCGTGATTTGTTGCACATTTTGGTGATTTTACGGTGGTTTGATGGGGCTGCAAAAAAAACATGGGATATAAACAGCCATTGTGGGCAAAGAGTATGGCTGAATGTGGGGTATCCCAAAATGGTTGTTGTAGCATCATGCGTACCTAGACCCTGAATTAAACCATGAACAAATTGCATGTTGCCCCAAAATGTTGCTACTTTGACCCATTCTTATGGAAATATCAAGCTAGGGTCAGGGTACACATTGTTTTTCCCCTTCAAAAAAACCTAAGAGATTGCCATTTTTTCGTAAAGTCGTTATAGAATTCAATGTCAATGTCAACTCCATGAGGTCGTCAGCCTGGCTTTTCGATGATCCCACTGAATGGACCCCCTCCCTGGTCGCCGGTGTGCGGGCATTTTTTGATGCCGAATTGGCCCACTGATCGTCCTGTTGAAAGGGTTTGGGGGATCCAAAATCTTGCAGATGCCAAAATCCCCAAAATCCCAAAAGCAACAAATGTGATACCCTCTGGTAATTTAACGTAGCTATTGAAAATGGCCCATTAATAGTGGATTTTCCCATTAGAAATGGTGATTTTCCATATATATAGTTATGTTAGTTTACCAGAGGGTAATTGATATAATTGGGGAGTTGCACATCTAAAAAAAACGTTTTTGGATAAACAACAGACGATGATATTTGGGGATCCGTCATCGACAGAATACGACATTTTGCTGATAGGAACTGGCTGGTGTCAGACCTTGCAACTCCGCAACTTCAAAGAAGAAATGAACCGATCCATCTTCCGATCCAGGCTAGTGCCAGGGTATTTTTTTCTGTTATGGATGTTGTTTTCATAGGTATTATTTGTTTTTCTTTGGGTGAACCTCAATTTGTTGGTTAAACTCCGAAATATCACCTCACATGACACTGAAGTCTCCGGTTTTTTATGACAAGAGTTGGCCAAATCAACGTTTTAAGGGTTTGTTGCTTTTGTTTGAATAAACCTGCACTGGTTGGTGGTTGAGCCACCCCTCTGAAAAATGTGAGTTCGTCAGTTGGGATTATGACATTCCCAATCTGAATGGAAAGTCATCATCCATTCCATGGTTCCGTTTACCATCAACCAGGTGCATAAAAAAAACACGAACATTCACTAAACAAGTTATTCCCATAGGATCCATGGTGCTGGTATATATGCTAACATGACTGGGGTATATTGATGGGATCCATGTTACCATATATAGCAGCACCATGGATCCGTCATGGGATTGGTGGTGATCTCGCCATCCCAAGATATCCCCGGGGCGCCCCCGCCATCTGCTTCTTGAAACCATCCTTCAGCTTGCCGTCCTGGAAAGGCGGAAACGGCAAGCGGGGAGGAGAGATGTTTAGTGGTTGTACATATATTATAAATATATACATACATACATGTATATACCATTTGGTTATTTAACATAGCCATGGAAAGATCCACAATTTTTAAGTTCGGTAAACCATCGAACTTTCTATGGACCATGGCTTCCATGGCTATGTTAGTCATAACCAGAGGGTGTGTATATATATATATAATTATAATTAATTATATAGTACATGTATGAACTATCTATATTATTCTACATTTATCATCCTTTACATTGAATATGCAGTGTTCTGCAGTATATCTACATCTCAGAGGCTCCATGCAATATCTATCGATGTTGACATGGACCTCTCAAATGCCTATGTTCTGTAGTTAAACATCATCAAACCAGACTTCAGTAATAGTAATACCCTCTGGTTATTTAACATAGCCATGGGAAATGGCCCAAAGAAATAGATGGTTTACCGAACTTAAAAATGGTGGATCTTTCCATGGCTATGTTAGTCATAACCAGATGGTAATCATTCAAATACAACAATTTTACCCTCTGGTAAACTAACAGTTCGCAAAAATAAAACATTACCATAGAAATAGTGGATTTACCTGGATTTACCCATTGAAAATGCTTTTTACAAACCACATCTCAGAGATTTTCTCCCGAAAAAAATCGTTTTTTCACGGCCACCTATGCCACCTGCACCTCCCCCAGGGCGTCGCGATACTTTTTGCTCGGAACATCGGCGAGTCGAGTCACAGGGTCCTTCCACGCACGCGCGCGGACGTCGGTCCCATGCAGGTCACCGGAGGGTGAAGTGTCTCTGGAAATCGATGACGGCGACGTTCCAAACAAAAACTATCCACACATGATGCTGAGCATGTTTTTTGCCATGTGCTGATCTAAAGAAAATGATCTTGACGTAAAAACAAAAAACTAAAATATATGAGGATGAATATGATGAATATGAGGAAAATTCATTTAAAATCACACATCTGAAATATGAGGATGAATATGATGAATCATTCCATATCATATAATTCCCATGTCAATTTGTGAAGCGATTAAAAAGACACATATCACAAAACATTCACAAACACGGATGCAAAGTCTATATTATAGTATGTTATTGCGCAAATAACTCCGAGTTCATTATGGTTTATGGTATAATTATACAAGGTGGTGCCCCCCCCAAACGTTATAAATTGGTTTATAAAACCCATTAACTATAGATATATCACCAACAAACACCATAGTGAAATTGGAGTTATAAACGCACCAACTTAGGCTATCGACTGGGGGCACCATCTCGTTGGTCCAAAAATATCAACGCCGTGCCTCTCATCGAGGATACGGTTCATCTCAACACACGTTGAACATGTAGAAATACAGTGAAATAATTGAAATATAGCAGAATCTATCAGAAAATATAGTATAAATATTATGTAAATTGATATTAGTATTAAACAAAAACAGTAAAACATATAGTAAAATAGTAAAATAACTGAACATATGGTAGAAAAACTATGTGGTACCTCTGGGATTGCAAGCCAATCCAACAGATCAATACGATGGTGAACCACTTTCCAGGGACACACTCCGGGACGGAACGGCTATCGTAAAACGATGTCTGTCAATCAAAAAAACATGTCCAAGGGTACCCCTAAACCCAATGGTCAATGATCATTATCCCTATTAAATGGCTGTTTCATTAGGGGTATACCCTATATATTCAGACAAACCCAAGTTTGTCCAAGTAATTATAGTATGTCTTGCGCAAGAAATGGCATGGCTTCAACTTTGGCTTCAACTTTCAACGTCACGCAACTCTCACATCAGGGTCGCTGACTTTGATGATTTTTGAATATGAGGCTTTCCTGAGTCATAGGGTTGCCCCGAATCATCCATGTGATGTTTTTTTTTTTTGTTAAGTTAATTTAAGATGTGTTTTGGATAACTTGACATTTTTGTATCATAAATTCATAGTTCACCCCTATCTGCAAACCAACTCGCAGTTCCTTCAGGGGATCTTCTGCCCCATTTGGATCTTGGACAATACCATGGCATACCTTCGATTCAACCAACCAATGTTCTATGTAAAGTCAATCAATCCAAAAGAGGCCTCTAACCTCAAAGAGCTAGAAGCCGTGTACTGAAATTCAGCGTTCAATGACACCAACGAAATAACGGGAAAAATCACTTCAGTGTGCTGGAAACTAGCAAAACCACAATTTCCCAACTCCACACAACACTGACATCGTTCCAAGATAGCCCTGCGCGCGGTGCGCTTTTCTTCTTGAGAGTGCACTGTACGCGGATGTTCCATGAAGTTGGTTAATTGCCTGAAAACTGGTCCATGGCCCATTGGCAAACAACAAAAATCTGCTTGGGCTGTACTTCTACCCCAGTTCCTAACGTTACCAACTCAGGGAGCATCCTATGGACTGTAAGCTAGGGTGGTTTGGGTGCGTCAAAACATGGTTAGGATGCGTTGGTCGGAAACCCAGCTGTTCAACTGCAATCCGTTTGGAACATCATAAAATATGAGAGGACATGAGAGGACTGTCTGAAAGCGCGAAATTCCATGATGGTGTTTTCACCTTCTTCCAACTTGTTCTTCCCCTCTGGAAACACCCATCTTTTCCGCACCCCTTCCAACTGTTGTTCAGAAACGATCACAGCAACCGCGGAGTTTCGGCAGTATCTCTGCTGCATGAGGCATCAGTTTTCCCCTTCCAACAAAGGTCACCAAAACTCACTCTGCGCGAGCTTTCCAGCATTCCTGCGGAAGGGACAGGATTCGCAAAAAAAGGCTCCAGATGGCTCCAGCTTCCGCAAGATGACTAAGTGATGGAGTCTCATCCAAATGAAAAGCTGAGAATCTATGTGTATAGTGACAAATATGGGGTAACGTCATGTGAGGTAATGTAATGTATGTATGTATGCATGTATGTATGCGTGTATGCGTGTATGTCTGTCTGTATGTCTGTCTGTATGTTTGTACGTCTGTATGTTTGTACGTCTGTATGTCTGTATGTCTGCATGCATGCATGCATGTATCTATGTATAGCATATAGTTGTACATGTTAACTTGTTACACTCAAAAAAACGATGTATGTAATTATATGACTAAAACAAAATATCATGGGGTTTTCTTGGGGAATCTAGATAAGCCTGGATAAGCCTTGGATAAAGGTGAATTTCATTGAAATTCGGGGTGTTCACCAGATTGTCTGGGAGGTCCAAGAGCGATTTGACCTGAATTTTGGGGGGGTTGGGTGGCTAAGGGCCAAAAAAACATGCTTAACAATTAAACTCATTAATCCATTCCGCTTGATATCGAATACCCTGCCAAAAAAAACATGATTTTGCCCTTGGTCTATTCATTTTCATGGTTCATGATATAGGAGGTATTCCAAACTTTGGGGATGACACCGGATGGTCCCAAATATCATTTCTGGTTAAGGCTAAATACCCTTTTTTAATCACCATCAAGGCCGGCGAAATCATCATGTTTCCAGCAAAATACATCCAAATACCACATGTCTGCATCTTCCTCAGGCCACAAAAAATCTGCCCGAAGCATTTTTCCATATTTTTCCGGCCTGAATGGCCAAACTGGCCCAGTTTGATATCCGATTGGTTGTGATGTGATATCATACCAGCATGTGCAAAACAACAGGGGCGTAATGGTTTTTGTTTTTTTCCCAAACCCACAGAGCCCATGATGTTTCGTCCAAAAAATCCCCAAACATCATATGGGGATGGGTCAAAACCAATAGTACCCCTGTAGTTCACATCAAAATAGCTGGGTTAAAATGGATGTTCATCCCCCTAACAAATGGTATTTTCATAGGTATTGATCCATAGCCATATTGATCTTTTCGGTATTGTCATGCATCAAACTACCTCTCAATCAATGTGAACACCGGCCTTCGGACACAGGATCCACAGGATCTGGAATAGCCGAAGCAGTCCTGTTCACTCCACAATGCCAGCCAAGTCCTTGGCAAGCCTCAGAAAAACTCAAGCGTTCACTGTGACCCAATTCGTTTCCCAAAATAAAAGATGTAGCCTCCCTGGAAACAAATTGCGGAAACATGGTTGCCCCTCGGCTATATTGGTTGATGTTCCCCATCTATGAGTCATGACAATCAACGTTTCTTCCATGAAATCCGGTGGTTAAAGCCAAACATGTCTGATCATGCCAAAAAATGATGAGAATTGTTGGTTACATCTGTTGCCAAACATAAATCATTACAATGAGATCTCAAAAAAAAACGTCCCAAAATACCACCGTACCATGGTTTAAGTTATCGACCTGGCTATTCTTGATCTACTGTCAAATCCCTGAAATTCATGGGTTAATTCCTTACCCAAATGCTCTATGGTGCTGGAATATTTACCAACATTTGCCCAAACAAAATCACCAAGTTTTGTAGGTAAGAAATATACCAGCACCATGGTTCGCATCTGGGTTATGTGTCATAAGTCAATATCTGGTTGGTGGTATACTCACCCCTCTGAAAAATGATGGAGTTCGTCAGTTAGGACATTGTTCCCAATATATGGAAAATCAAATTCCATGGTTCCAAACCACCAACCAGTGATTACTAACCATCATTAGCCATCATTAACCACTATTATTGGTATATTGGAAAATAAAATTCATGTTCCGAACTACCAACCAGATATTATGGCCACATCATCGCCAAATCATCGCCACAAAGCCTTGTTCTTTCCTGCGAAATGCTCCGCTACGACCTGGTATCAACCATTAGTAACCAACGACTCGCTGAATTCAATCTTTAATTCCCATGAAACCCCTATTAAAACATCATTAAACCAACATCAAAGTGCATGCAATCCCTATTAAACCCCATAAAGCCCCCAGTGAGCCCAAAAAAATCACCATGACACCTCCTCTATTTTGCCAGTAAATCCTCATTCAATGCCCATTAAAAATATTAAAATCCCATGAATGGTCCCAAAATCAGCCATGAAAAACCAGGGCGCCGTTTCTTCATCTCCAGGTCAAAGAGTCGTTGGATCAAGACGCGTTGCGCTTGGGGTGACCCGGCACCGTGCAGACTCTCGCCTTGGATGAACCGTAGTTAAGATCAGTAGTTGTTGGTGATATCATGGGATTTCATAGCTGATTTCATGGACAATTATAGCTGATTTAATGGGATTTATAGCTGTTTTAATGGAGTTTATAGCTGATTTAATGGAATTTTATCGTGATTCAATGGGATATTAGTGGGATATTAATGGGATATAGCCTATCATGGAATTTTATAGTGATTCAACTAACATAGCGAACTAGAAAATCACCATTTTGAATAGGTACATCAACTATTTAATGGAACTTTCTGGTGATTCAATGGGATATGAATGGGATGTACCCTCCGGTAAACGTTTACAAAAAATGAAGGAAACATCCACCATTTTTAATGGGAAAATCCACTATTTCGACTGGGCCATGGCTTCCAGTTCGCGAACTGTAACAGTCATTACCAGAGGGTCATGGGAATTCAGGTTGATTTTGTGATGATCGTACTGTATAATGATGATTTTATGTTGCTTTTATGATGATTTTATGGGAATGAATTGTCCTTTCATGGTGATTAAATGGTGGGATTTAGTTGGCTAAGTTGGTGAATAGCTAGGGTGACTATGGTTGATGAAGATCATCCGCAAGGATATTCTGAAATATGCCACGGATCTATACTGGTTGGTGGTTTTTTGCCACCCCTCTGAAAAATGATGGAGTTCGTCAGTTGGGATGATGAAATTCCCAATATATGGAAAATCATAATCCAGTCATGTTCCAGTCACCACCAACCAGTGATGATTAACCATCATTAACCACTATTATTGGTATAATCCCATTATAAAGATGATTATCCCATTATAATCCCATATATATTAACCATATAATATAATATAATCTCTACCAACCAGTATAGTTGATGGGCTATGTTTGAGTAGAGTCGCCGGGAAAATTGCGAATCGCATGGTGGGATTCCTGGTACGGAAAAAAGGTCGAAAAACAAAAAGCTGGGGTTTATGAATGGTTCTTCCCCAAAATTCATGGTAAATTCATAGCCCATGACGGATCCATGGTGCTGCTATATATGGTAACATGGATCCCATCAATATACCCCAGTCATGTTAGCATATATACCAGCACCATGGATCCTATGGGTAGGTAATTTGACCCATCCAAAAAAACTATGGTTAGATGGGATAAGGTAAACACCAACTAAACTTTGGGCTAATTGGTCGAGAGGAATCTTGCATATCGATGGTGCTAAACTGCTTAATGACACGACTGCTCAAATGGCAGAGGTAGTTTACTTTAGGCTCTACATCACCCAAAGATAAGGCAAAGAAAAACACTTGTCAATATCCAGAACTTCAAGTTGCACTCACCCTTATCTACAGATACGTGTCGAGTGAGAGAAAACATATGGAATGATGAACGAATCAAACTGTTCAACATCACTGAACCCAGCGCCACTGAGAATCGGGTACCCTGTTCTATCCAATGGTTCAACAGATGAGTTTAAGGGAAAATCTACAGTATTCCCATCCAATTTCAGGAATGGTTTATCATATTTTTTCCCCAATGAAATGATCAGTTCAAGTCATTTGGTGGGTACCATATGTTTTTAAATGTAGCTATGGAATAGTGGGATAGTGGACCATGGATAAATGATATATATATATATACACATATTATGTACATATATATACCCCGGAAGTCTAAAGACTAAACTAAGTATAGTCGTTCCCAGAAGAACCCTACATTGGCACCCAAGACGCTACATTGACACCCCAGGGTCTTGGGGTTACCAGGGATCACCCAGCCACGCCCAACCACATCGGGTTTTTCACTCGCCGCGTCATTTGCGCTTCGCTGCTGACTTGTTCAACCTCATGTTCATCAATCAAACATTCTTGTCGTCACATGAGTTGTTTCCACAAAAATCAAAGTCAAATTCACACAGATCACAAAACTCTTGACCCATCCAAGATTTTTTGAGTCTTACAGTCTTACGATAAGGCACCTAGAGACCACACTACGAAACATAAAAATGCTACTAGGTGGCTGCTTCATCTTGAATTTTGCATGTAGCATCCTGGAAGAAAAGGAAGGACATTGAATGTCAGAAAATTAGAGAAATACCTCCAAAAACTTGGAGCAAAAAAACACGCGAACCACTGAACAGTCCTGAGCTTCGCAGTTCTGAGTAGCCAAGATTTTTGATGAGATGCATGCCCGCGTAGTGCCATTTCTTAGATCGGTGTGAAGTTCCACTGAACCACACCAGGTCTTCTGGGAACGATATGTTTGGTTTGGTCTTTGGACTTCCAGGGCCCCAAGCTAGTAAAATCCAAGTATCCCATGAGCATCGCATCGATCAGTATCAATAGTGCATAGATTCACGTGATACATCATGTACCAAATCAGGTCACTCAAAATACAAATATTTGTGCTAGATTGTGATAGGATGTATCATGTAACTAACATATTTTTCCAGACCCTTGCCACCATGGATCGTTTGAGCCACCCCATGGCATCCTCGTCGACGAACGTGTGCTCATGCCGAACATTGCAACCTTGGCAGCATGCTGGGCCCACGGGGGGCGGGCCACAGAAATGGTATAATATATATATATATAACATTTAAAATAATTATTATTATATAATAATTATTATAAATATAATATTCAGATTCATGCAACTGTACTATTTGACATGGTCGATAACATGATGCCCATGTTCGGGCCCAGTAGCGCCAGATGCGAAGTTGATAGTTCAGGTGTGCGAAGGCCTTGGTTTCTACAGCAACACCACTGGCCTACCCCATGCATGCATGCATGGATATCACTTATTGAATGACCAAAACATTGCGATATGACTTCCCCGTGTTTATGCTGTTTTTGCGACATGGCGATGTGATTTCAAATTTGTTTCCTGTCAAAACTGCTGATGAGGTCTTCAAGCATCAAACATCTAACCCAGAAATGACGCAAAATCAATGAGCATCTGAAAACTTAACATGAAATGCAAAACCTGAAGCTACGATGCCAAGGTCAGCTTCAACAAAAAACAGACGATATATGCAGCTGTACAGTATCTTATGAAAAATCGTTCTGCAGCAAAATGCATCTCGATCTAGAATCTACAACATAAAAATATACTTGGAAAGTGCATCTGAGCTTTTTGGCATCACGACGCGAACACTGCAAACTGTCCACGTGTCAAATTTCCAAACCGGAAACCCAACGCCAAGGAACATGCAGCTTTGGCTTGATAAGGAAATGGAGTTTGGTCATCCTGAGTTGATCACCGATTTCTATGCTTGAAACGCAGGCAACAATTTTGCAATTGACATGACAATCAACTTGCAGACGGCGTGCACTTTATGTCACGCCGTCATGATCCATGATCTGTCATGATCCATGATCCTTCTCATAAGACCAGTCTCGCACAAGACATATGGTTAAGAAGGAGGTACGTCTCACAAAAACGCATTCCTTCTCGGTACACACGTTGTGCTTGCGCTGCTGTCCTAAGTTCAAGTTCGAGCCCAAGCAAAGGACCGGCACACATGAAGCACCCGAGCCTATATCTCATCAACCAGCCCAACACCCAGCCAAAGCCCACAGCCATCAACATGATTCGAAGCCCAGATTCAGAAACCGCGGGTACCTTTCAATGAGGCCAAACCAGCGGGCCAACGAACCCCTGAGGTCAAGAGACGGCATCGGGCGCCGTGGCCATGTGCCCAGTCAACTGTTGATCAAAAAAATCTTTGTGCTTGCCAAACAAGTTGTGCAGAGAACTCATGAATTAAAACCGGCCGGGGAACACACATATGTACATAGCAGGGATTCGGTGATCTGCTAATGGCTGGTCGCGGGATGCTTCTAGGAGTTCAAAGGCTAACCATTCAGTGATGCAACGTCCGTTGTAGGCTTTCGCCGTCAAAAGCATTTCACCAGTTTTTTTGCAAACCTGAGCAGCTCGGAGCTATCGCAGCAAAGGTCAGAGCGAGCTCCAGCAGAAAAGAGACATGTCATTGGACACAAATAAAATCACTAGGATGACTTGGACTAACACACGGTTGCACTACAAGCAACCATTTTCTCTGTAAAAGGGGGCTGAGAGCACTGAATCTTCCGCACCCGGCAAAAGTCCTTGAAGCGCTTGTATGCTGCGTCCAGCCGCTGCTGCACTGACAGGGCAAGGTCTCCAAAAAAACCGCACTCCAGCAAAGTCATCCTGATTTGGCAGGTTGCATGATTTAAAATAGCGGCGCACTTCATGATACTTTGATGGCGTGGCAGTTTTCAAACAAACCTCATCTCCAAATATTGCGCATGTATGCCGTGTGCACATGCACATGGTCTAGCTGGGAAACAATGCCGCGCCATTCACCGCGAAGCACAAGCCAAGGTTTATGACGTGCATGGAGCAGAACTTCAAGGTCTTCACGTGAAAGTCTTTCAGGCAGATCAATGGGCCTCAGCTGGGGCTGGCTTCCTAGCCATACAGAAGTATACAGGCTTTGCCTGTACATGGCAGTTCAGAAAACGAACTCAAAAAAGTGAAACTATATAATGAAACTTGGGCACATGGGTCCTTCTGTGGCATTTGCTGAGCCAGAAATTCAACCAATGTATACTGCTTGGTCCACAAGGGCGACGTTTCACTGACATCATAGAAACGGCACGGCCCAGAGTTCCACGCAGGGCACTGGAAGCAAACTGTCACTTTTGCTCCCCCTGACCAACTTGATCGAAAGCGGAGCAGCTGCTTGTGGTACAACCAGTCCGCCCGAACCTCTGTGACGGAATTTTTTTTTCCACCACAAATCGGTGTACCAGCACGTTCTTTTTGTATACCCTCCAGTTGCTCCCCACTTGGACCAGTTGATGGGTAAAGACCATCATGCAGACAGTTGAGCGACCAAACTATCCGGTGATAGATGCTGTTCAGGGTATGGTGCTGGTATAAGTCAGCTTCGTGGATAGCACACAGTAGCCACCGTGATGCTCTGACACTCTTAGGGCGCCACAATGGGGCATTCAGCCATATCCCCAGCACTTTTTCGGCTGGCTGAAACGCCACTTGCCTCACTTTTGCTGCATCACCATGCAGTCCCAGCGGTATGTGCTGATCCGTCGCTGTAGTATCACTAGCCCAAGGCGAACCCACTTCCCAATGATGGGACCAAAAAGCTTTGACATCGCTGTAATCGATTGCAACCCCCGCAGTCTCGAACATGTATTTCACAACTGAGAAAGGCTCTAACAGTTCCAGCTGTTTCATCTCGTAAGGAGGGTTCAACTTTGAGTTTGCCATAGGAACCCGGATTGTAGCTGTTTCCTAGGTCAACAACTCCTGGTTTCGAAAAAAAACGCAGAAACACTGGATGTATCCTTGGCGTGCTCTTCAAACTTGATATGCTAGCATCCTTATATCTGTCAATGTTCTTTTTAGTCTAAATCTTCATGTCGGCTATCTGGGTGGCCCTCTCTTAACCCATCTGAAAAGCATTTGGTTCATTGACTGCACCCACTCACTGCGGGGGATTTCCAAAATCAATTTGTAAGGAAATGAATGAGCGCAGGTTTCAACTGCATCAACCCAAAATGTTAATCTTTGAAGATGTCAGGTCACCAAAGGTCACCTCACTAAGAGCCAGCCAGCTTGAGTTTGCATTCCAAACTCAGACTTTCCTTCCAAGCAAATCGATGGCATCACCATACATCCAAGCCGAGACTCTACAGGTATTCTGCAAAATTTCCAAAAGTCGCGGCTGCTATTGCTTGGGAGAGATTTTCCCAATCGTCGGCTTACAGGATGGCAGTTGGATTTAGATTCCTCATCACGTCACAAACGGAACTCAGCACAAAGTGCTATGCAAGAACTGACTCCATGATTTTGGAAAAAAGTTGAGCCTCATGGCGCACATCTCCGCAAAAAAACAAGTCTAATTACCCAAGCCAAAAACTGTGCAGCTTAGGGTCCTTGACATGTGTTTTGATTCCTTTCATTGCACGGCGGATGCTGGAAACCTAGGCCAAACGCACGCCAACTGGCGGTGTATGTTATATTATATCAAATGCCTGCATTTGTGAAAGCTTTCAGGCATGACTGTATGCAGTTCATGTTTGCATGGATCTGAATATGACACTATATATATATATAATAACAATAATATAATATTATCACAAATAAATGCCAACATCATGTGTCTATATATATATATATGCTGTATGTTTTTTTGATATATGTAGGTAACTGTGATATGCATGCGTGCATGTACATGAATTTATTATGTATGTATGCACATGTAATAAATGTATTCAATGTATGTCGGTAATTATGATGTTTCGTATATTATGATGGACACATCTTCTGGTATTTTAGTGCACATGCATTTTTGATTTTTGTTGATTGTGTTTGTGATGTTTTGTGCATGCATGTAAATTTCTGAAGCTTAACTTCCAGCCGTTTTCGTTTTGAAATGGTAATTGCAACCGTCTGAAGACCATCTTAGGTAGATTGACTAGACGAATATTAATTTACATATATTGAAAATTGTGATTTTCCATATTATGTTAGTTTACCAAGGGGTAGTGGAATTTTCTAGATGGGAATATGAGGTGAGTTTTCTGAAGTTTAACTTCCAGCCGTTTTCGTTTTGAAATGGTCATTGCAACCGTCTGAAGACCGACTAGATGGACCTATAATAAATGGTTCTGAAATAACAATTCGAATTTCACTAAGACAACAAAAATAAAATATTGTTTCTCGAATCATCTCGAATCACATTTCCTGATTTCAAACGATGACCGTGTCAAGACCCTTCCCAATTGCAGCTGCCTGCCAAGATACACCTGTGGCGACATCCTCAATGGCATTGACTGCAACATAGGCCTCATCGTCACCTGCGTGGGTCAGGGAACTTGCGGCCAATTTCGTAAGTTTGGTTGATGTTTGAACGATTGATGTGTCCTTTTTTGATCATTTTTGTTTTGTTTTTCCTTACACTCTTACACGACTGATTTGCACAAACGCCCATGTGTCATGCACACGTGCAAGCGTGACCTCTTTTTTGTCACCTCCTGATCCCTGTGGGCACGTCACACAAGGTTCTATGGTCAGAAGTGTTCAGATTAAGATACTGTCTTTGAGAGAGAATGTCGAACCATTGGTGTTTGACCCGACTCATCCACATGCCATGGAAGATACCCAAGTAAGGGAAAACTGTGCCAATAAGATTGGTTGGATTATTTTGATCCAAAGAAACATCGGTCCATGAACATGAATTTGCACAAGGTTCGATGCAATCACTATGAAATTTTGGTTCCAATATATTTCATGGGTCACCTATGCAGCAATTGATCCATAGTGTTTCCCTTAATGGGTATCCCACCGGCACACCCCACGCGGACGCGATATCCAAACTACTTCGCGCTGGATACTAACCCCTGGACAAGCGAGGTACGATCAATAATGACTACGGCAAATCTCCTCAGGGGGAAAACGTAAAGGGAGTTCGAACTAGTTTCATCGAATTGATGTTCCAAGGATGTTTTCATCCCAACTGTCCAGCATCCTTTAAGGATTTGAACTCTTTGAGCACAGTGTCAGCTCGTTCCACCAACGCAGGCATCATAGGAACCTGGATCAAGAATGTGATTCGATATGTCGAAGTTATCAGATGATTTTATTATGGTATGATCATCATGCATGGCAAAATTTATCGATGTCAACTCAACAAATGCACATCCATCCATACGGTGCCAGTAGGGGTCTGACTGCATCAGTATCGATTGCGTTCTGCAAGGCCACCCGAGCATCCTTCAATGGAGCCTTCTGGGTTTCCAAGACCGCTCGGGCGGCATCTTGGAAGCCAGCAGCCCTTGGAACCGAGCAGCAAATTGGGAAAGAAGTGGTCAGATTGAATAAGGGGAAAATTAATATTAATGTCAACTCCGGATTGATAGACAATGGTTTACCAATTAGGGGAGTACTCCTCCAATAGTCATAATGTAATACTTAAATGGTACCCTCTGAATTAAACAGTTTATTAATCCAGGGTTGAGATTATAAATGTTGTGTGTTACATTACGTATGGAACGATAAAACATAATCGGTTTCACAATAAAATATATGATATATCATGGTCGACATAAATGTTGATTGAAATGCTGAACATGGTGATCTAACTAGCGAAAATGCTGATTTAAGGAGGAAACTTGGTGATATCATGCGGATATAACCAACAAACATCAGGATCTATGGGGATAGGTTCGATATAAAAGTCATATGCCAGACTTTTTGAATCCAAAAAATAACTTAACTTAGTATAGTTGTCCTTTCACCACCCACCTTGTAGTTGTTCTCAAAACATGTAACACATTTTATTATTATATCAAAGAATCATCAAGTGGTTATGTTCCCTTGAATCCCAATATATTAATCTTTGAGAAAACCATTGTCTCGATGTTGCCGACATAGCAGCTTACATATTTAAAGTACTATATTTAGCTGTATTCAATTACTCTACATTAATGATGATAAAACTACATGATAATATATATATATATATTATAATATAATCTTATGCCATGGGAAATTCATGGCTTGGCCATGGGAAATTCACGGAGTGCAAATTCCCACAAGGGGATTTTTTTTGAGATGGGTATTATAGTTGATTTATAACTTGGCCAGCTATGGTATGAGGGATATAACGAGGTGGTCAATGGTTTTTTTGAAGCAACATTGATAACTGCGGGGCATCACCTTGGAAAATATGCCTGTCAATTTCTGAATATCCCCACAGTATATCCCAAGATATAATCCAACCATCATTCAAACAATGGGGGGTACCATAATCACCATTATTTACCTATAGGGGGCTTTTAATCATCCAAATTGGCACAACCATTGAAATTGGGGTTGATCTAATGCAGTTCAAAACCAACTAACTTCATACTAGTTTACAAACATAGATTCCACATGTTTTTTTTTGGATTTCGCTGGCTCTATCTATCTGACAACTGTGATTCTTCCCCGACCATTCTGACGTGAATACAATAATAATGATGGGATCTTTGGATGGATCATGGTGCCAATGTAGGGTTCTTCTGGAAACGACTATATATATAATATACTTAGTTTAGTCTTTAGACTTCCGGGGTTATATAATATATATAATATATTATATAATAATATAATAGTACGTTCTTGATGTTAGGATGCTCGTGGCGTCCCAACGACTTTGCGGATGCAGCCTAGGTCACATAGCAGAGACCTTGATCTCTTTCTTGGCAACCTCTTGGATGGCGTTCTGCAGCTGGTTCAGCGCCTGGGCAAACATGCGCAGGTCTGGAAGGACAGGAAATTTTGAAAACCAGAGGACGAAAAAAACGATAATATCTGTAATGTAAACCACATGACAAAACAATATTCAAAGAACCTAATATATTGAATTGCTGTTTTTGGCATGAATTTGATGAATGTTAGGTAGATCGATGGGAATGGCGAACCCTAAATTTATCAAGGGTGAACTTTAATCTGATGAAGTTAGTTGCATTGGGATCGGATCGAAACATCTTCAACTTTCAAGATCTCACGATTTGTCTAACAACATGTTATTATCAATCACAAATTTGCCCTGGGCCATGAGGACATGTTTGGCAGCGACAAGGGTTCAATGTTCGAAATCACGGGTTTATTCAAAAAGAGAACCTTATGCAATTAATATCCGAAGTCAGAAAAATGCATCCAAGAACATGACACTGCACGGTGTGCACGCTTGCATTGATGCATTCACACACACAATCACAAAAATTGAAAGATGTATGATAATATAATATTTGTATAACTAAAACATACAAATATCATGTATGATTTTAAACAATACAAATTATATTATATAATATATGAATTATATGTTTGTGTGTTATGTGTGTGTGCATATGTCCATGTATATATATATATATAATAAGATTAGATAGATAGATCGATAGATAGATAGATAGATAGACAGACAGACAGACAGATGGATGGATGGATGGATGGATAGATAGATAGATGGGTACACTCACCCACCCGCCTTCCTGCCAGCGGCCCTGGTCTTTTGCCTTTCCTTTTCAATCTTCTGCTTCTCTTCCTTCTCTGCCTTTTTCTTTGAGTTCTCTTCTTCTTTTTCCTTCTTTTTTGCTTCCTTTTCCTCATCCTTGGCCCTTTTCTTTTCCTCCTTTTCATCCTCTCTCTTCTTCTGCTTCTCCAACTTTTCAAGATCTGCCTTTGTCAGCCTCGATTCAGGAGAACCCTTCCTGCTCTTCTTCTTGGCATTCTTTTTGCTTTTGTTTGCTTTGTCCTTCTTTGCAGCCTTCGTTGCCTTCGTTGCCCTCGTTGCCCTCGTTGCCCTCGACGACGCACTGTCGCTGCTGCAGGCCGATCTGCTTGACTGGCTGGACTTGCTGCTGCTGCAGCCACTGCTCTTGTCGCTGCTTGCGCTGGAAGAAGTCGATCGCTTGCGCTTCTTTTTGCTTTTGCCATGGTCCTTGCTGCCAACCTTGCTGCTCTTGCGATCACCCTTTTTGCCTCTGCTGCGGCCACGTCGGTGGGTATCATCCTGAGAGCAAGCCAGCAGCTGTTCGACTACAAAGTCTTCTTTGTCTGTTTCGTAGCTTTCATCCCAGCACAGATACAACCTCAAATCGGCCCTATGCGGCAGTTCCGGGTGGTCTCTGCACTGTGTCTTCCTCAAAGCCGGGTCCGCCTCCTTGCACCGGATGAGCTCGTCTGCTATGGTTTCATCATTGTTGTACTTCTTGATGATGTCCTGCCTTAGCATCCATCTGCGGCCTCCGGTCTTTGAGCCGGACACTGACGACCGAGCTTGGACCATTAGCTGAGACCTGTCCCAGTGTCCATCTGCTTGGATCCACTGCTCCCACAACACCTGCATCATGTCGCTCTTGCTGCTGCCTTGGCTACAACCAGATCGGCTCGACATATACAAATACGCAAACATGCATGCATCATATATATCATATAATATAACGCGGTACATTGATAATAGGATCGAAAAGGTAAACAATATGCAATAGTACCCTGGGTATGCTAATATTATTATATATAAATACGCGCGGTACACACGAATGTATTATAAATAAATATGCATGTATCACGTGTGCTTTATCATTATAATAAATTATATCATAGTTTTGGTCTTTAGACTTCCGGGGTAAACAGTTATAATATAACCTTGAAAGATGGAACCTGTAACAGTCCATGATCGACCTGAGGCCAAGATGCTTCCACGTGCGTTGGCAGCCATGGAACGAATTTCAGGAGGACTTCTGGAACCTTGGGAGAGATGGTATTGGGAGGATAATTACTCCCATAGCACTAAAGTAATACACAACTTTTTTGATCAAATAAACTCATTCGTGCAAATTCAAAGTGGGTGGCAAAATGATTCAAAGCGTTCATTGTAGGAACATCACAGTGTGCAAACGAAATGAACATAGTTGATTACTTCGTAACATGAACATTGTTTCCGGAGCCAATGCTGATGTAGCAGTTTCTGGACACACAGTTTCAAATGGCTTCGATGGCGCATAAGCCCCGTACTGTCCAAACTTCGGTAGAAAGACATCTTCTTTTTATGGACGATCAATTGTGCTGGAGTTCGGGCTTTCTTTTTGTGTCCGTTCACATCCACTGCACCATCAGCAACTGGGACGGTGGGAGCTGGGGCAGTGGCAGCTGGGACTGTGACAGAGGGCGCTGACGAGCTGGGTGCTGGCGAGGTGCTGGGTTCTGGGCTGGTGATATTGCTGTTTTGTCTGTTCAAAATATCACAAACCCCATCAAAAGAAGGACTCCCTCTAGAGAGAGCAGGGCGGGCTTCTGATGCCACCTGCGGTGTGGCAACTGGGCGTTTGTTGCCATCATCATCCTTTCCCTTTGCTTCATTTTCTTTGGCCAACTTCTCTGCAGCCTCCTTTTCCTTCGCTTCACGTTCTTTGGCCAACTTCTCTGCAGCCTCCTTTTCCTTCGCTTCACGTTCTTTGGTCATCTTCTCTGCAGCATCCTTCTCTTTTGCTTCACGTTCTTTGGCCAACTTCTCTGCAGCATCCTTCTCTTTTGCTTCACGTTCTTTGGCCAACTTCTCTGCAGCCTCCTTTTCCTTCGCTTCACGTTCTTTGGTCATCTTCTCTGCAGCCTCCTTTTCCTTCGC